>Ga0247669_1000039_pt1 | contig 68156 bp, 56 predicted proteins | sample CNK10_metaG_FD_182734 | JGI IMG/M metagenome (GOLD analysis project Ga0247669, IMG submission 182734) | Soil microbial communities from Purdue University Martell Research Forest, Indiana, United States - CNK10 | ecosystem: Environmental > Terrestrial > Soil > Temperate forest > Bulk soil... | reverse complement strand
CGCAGGGGTGCTTTTCGCCTTTCCCTCACGGTACTGGTTCACTATCGGTCGCTAGAGAGTATTTAGCCTTGGAGAGTGGTCTCCCCAGTTTCCCACGAGATTACACGTGTCTCGTGGTACTCAGGATGCCGCTTCGAGTCCGGTCCACTTTCCGTTACGTGGCTGTCACACTCTTTGGCCCCGCTTTCCAGCAGGTTCACGTAGTGTCCGGATTGATAACTCTACTTATGCGGTCCTACAACCCCGACGTGTAAACACGTCGGTTTGGGCTTTTCCGATTTCGCTCGCCGCTACTTTCGGAATCTCTGTGATTTATTTTCCTGCAGGTACTGAGATGGTTCACTTCCCTGCGTTAGCTCATACCGGCCTATGTATTCAGCCGGCTGTAACGAGAGTTCATCTCGTCGGGTTTCCCCATTCGGATATCCCCGGATCAAAGCCTGCTTGCGGCTCCCCGAGGCTTTTCGCAGCTTGCCACGTCCTTCATCGCCTTCTAGCGCCAAGGCATCCACTGTACGCCCTTAGTAGCTTAATCATAAAACTCACTCAATACGTCGTCTTCTAAGGTGCTCCAAATCGCTTACGCTCTTTGCAGCTCACCGGAGTGGCTAAACTCCGGCTTTCCTCAGCTCGTTCGCCCTGTTTCAGCAGTTCCTTTTTTCCCGTTCCCAGATTGCTCCGGTACCTAGGCTATCGACCCTACTATCCGCAGGTGCTTGACTGAGCTCGCCTTGTAATCCACAGCACTGCTCAACATACTCGAGCAGAACTTGTATGTAATCCACACCCTCAATCCCCAGGGCGACCGTAATCGCTTCCAGGTTATCGGCGTGAATTTGCCAGCCTTACTGTTGTCAAAGAGCGTTGGCCCTGATCCCATCAGGGGCCCCGATTTTCATCGAGGCTTCTTCCTTGCGGAAGACCTGGGAGCCTCTAGCATCCATTGCCGCTAAAAACGTCCCATAAAATGCAAAACCCGGCGTCGAGCGCCGGGCACAACCGCCTGTTGGTAGCGGTTCCACGCGAAGCTCGACAAAATTTTACCCTGTGCTCGTAAGGCGCCTCACTATAGGATCTGTTCTTGGAGAACTTGAGACCCGACTGTGAATCCCCTGCACGGCCCAGCACTTTTGAGGAAGTGCCGAACCATTTGTAATCTTACATCAAGCCGGAAATATGTCAAGCGCTTCACTAAACTTTTTTAGAAGCTTTCCACACCCCTGTGGAAGCTGTGGGAAAAGCTGCCACAGCCCTGTATTCATTGAGGATTGCAGCGGTTTACCCGCGCGGTAAAAAGCGGCTATTAAAGCCTAAAGCCGGAGTCGACCTTAACTAGGATTTGCAGCCGGGACGTATATTCGGCAGGATTCAAGCCCGAATCCTGCGCCGGAATCCCCGCAATTTAAGAACCGCAGTCCGCCTGAAGATTCAGTTTCCATTCTCCCATCGTCATTTTCCTGTCTACTTTTCCCCGCAAAATCCGGGAAATTTATGACGTTCGATTGATGCCAATCTGACAACCGATTACCCCTCTCCGCCTAGTCTTTCATCGAGCGGGCGCCGGCAAGATCCTCGTCTTGCGGGGGTGCTTGTGATTCCAGATTCACAAGGAGATCGAAATGAAGAAAAGAGACTCGCAGCAAAACGCCGGTGCAGCATCCAACCGGCGAACGTTTTTGAAGAAAGGTGTTGCAGCGGCAGGCGCGGCGACGATGGGAGTGGGGCTGTTGAATTCGCCGGCGCGTGCTTTCGCACACGGGGATGAAGGCAACAACGGACGAATCAACAAAGGAGACGCGGCGATTTTGCGTTTCCTGCAAGTACTGGAAACAATCGAGGCCGACATCTGGCGGCAGTACGCCGAACTGGGCGGCGCCGGAGCAAACGTTCCAGGAACCGTCGGCAATTCGCCAGTCGATCTTTTTTTCCAGGGCGCGCCGATTCCGACCGCATTGGCGCCGCTTTACCTTATGGGGCTTCAGCAGCTCGACGGCGACATGCCGCAATACATCAACGACAACACCGACGACGAACTCTCGCACATGTCCTTCCTCAGGAATTATCTGGAATCGAAGGGCGAGCGGGTAGTTGATTTGACCAGATTTTTCAATCTGACCCCGAGCCAGGTGCCGGGCGTTCCACAGTCGGGCCGCCTCACAAACCTGACGCAGCTCACGGTCGATACCACCTGGTGGACTCGCTATAGAAGCGATTCGAAAAACCCGGATCTGGGCGACACATTCGATAATGCGATTCCAACCCTCGCGGTAGGGCAGCACACGGCAATTCCCCGGTCCAACGCCGATTTGATCGCGGATCCCAACCAACCGGGCGGAGTTGGCGTCCACACGCAAGCGATCGCCAACACCGCCGGGTTTCACTTTGCCTGGATCGAACAAGGCGGCAGCAGCCTGTACCCGCAACTGGCGCAGCGCGTAACGAATGTGGAAGTATTGCGCGTTCTGCTTTCGATTGGCCCCTCGGAAGTAGCCCATTTCCAAACCTGGCAGGACAAGGCCGGGAATGCGATTCAGCTAACCGACACCGACACGGGGTTCCCCGGTTCAACCGGCGCGACCGTGACTTTCCCTAACCTGAATGGATTTACGGACCCGAAACTCGCCGATGAATTCCAAACCAACCTGATCATGCCGGAACCCACCTTCTTCCTGAACAAAAAGTTCGGCCCGGTCTCGATCATCCGGCCGACAGAGACCAGGAATGCCGCGACGGCTGCGCTTCAAAGCTTTATTGATGGCGGCCTGTTCATTGGCCACACGTCGAAGAGCGGAAAGTCGGACGGGTTCGTGGAACTGCTTCGCGAACTGGCTGCCGATGCCGACGAGGCGCGACGCGAACTGGATTAGACCATCCGAGATACGGCTCGGCATCGCGGTGGAGACTCAACTGCGACCCGGGTTTTCCTATCAGGAAGCGATTTGCCGCAAGAGCAAGGGGTCCGGACCCGCGTGGTACGGGCCCTTTTTATTATGGGAACAAGCCGCTTGAACCTCGCAACCGGTTTTGTACCCAAACCGAGAAATCTGCATCGAATAGGACCGGCCAAGCGATAGTGCTGGCCTGTTGAAATGATTGCCAACCGCGAAAATTCGTTGCGGTGCAACCCCGCGGATTGGTTTGCCACACGCGTAATCTTGACACTGAAGGGTTGGCAGTCTACACTACGGAGTTTTTAGATGGCCCTTTGGAGCCATCCGGGTGAGGTCAGAAAGAAAATGGATAAGAAGCGCCTGGAATACTACAAGAAGAAATTATTGAATCGCCGCGACGAGCTGGTGAGGACCATCACGCGCACCGAAGAGGAAGGGCGGCAAGCGGACGACGATCCGACGGTGGACCTGGCGGACAAAGCTGCCAATTCCTACACCAAGGAATTCCTGTTCGGCCAGACCAATACCGACCGCGCAATCCTCAACATGATTGACGAAGCATTGAAGCGGATCCGCAACGAAGAGTACGGAACCTGCGCCAACTGCCAGGAAGAGATGCAGCAGAAGCGCCTGGAAGCCGTTCCCTGGGCCAAACACTGCATCACCTGCCAGGAAAAGAAGGAACAAGGGCTGCTCTAGGTCGAACTGTTTCGGCGCTAATTTTCGTTACCTTTTCGTCAGCTAATTAAATTATAATCCAAGCGGAAGCGATTCGCGCGGCAGATGATGCCCCTTTCGAACTCCCGCATTCACGTGGCGCGCTGGCTGCACTCCCTGGCCGGCGCGGTCGCCTCTGTTCTCTTCCCTTCCGGCTGCCGGATTTGCCAGGCCTTGCTGACGCGAGCGGATCGCCTGCCGTTTTGCGACACCTGCCTGGAATCTTTTCGTAAACTTTCCGAAGAAGTCTGCCTTCGCTGCGGGCAACCCTGGACGGAAGGCGGAGACGTGGATGGTGACGAAAACGTTTGCCGGGAGTGCCGGGAACGCGGGTTTGCGTTTGACGCGGCGCGAAGCTTCGGAGTTTACGAGGGGGCTCTGGCGCGCGCGATTGTGCTGATGAAATACGAGCGGATTGAGCCGCTGGGAGCGTGGTTTGCCAAACAGCTTCAGCAGGCGGCGAAGCGGATCCCCCCTCAGTTTGCCCCCGATTTGATCGTGCCGGTGCCCCTGCACCGGACGCGGCAACGGGAGCGGGGCTTCAACCAGGTGGATCTGTTCGGCAGGACGCTGGCAAAGAGGCTGGGACTGCCGTACCGTCCCGTATTGCTCAAGCGCGAACGCGCCCGGCCGGACAAGCATCTCCTTCATTTTGAAGAACGTTGGGAGGGCGTACGTGGCGCTTTTGTCATACGCGAAGGCGGCCGGGTTGACAATCTGCGAATATTGCTTTTAGATGATGTTATGATGTCGGGAGCGACGCTGGACGCATGTTCTCGTGCGTTACGCGAAGCAGGCGCCAAATCGGTTGCCGGACTGACCATCGCCCGGGCCGTGCGGCAAGGTATCCCGGTCAGAGAAAGCTTTTAGCCTGAAGGGCGCGCGATGAGCGCAAGACGACCAGAGGCGGTCGATCCCCGGGGGCGATACGTCCCCGAAGCGGGCGGCGTGCTTGTGCCCGGTGCTTCGGGGAACCCTGCAGCACGCCACGTCCACAGCCTCACTCCCCGCCGTGCTTCCCTGATGCAGGAACCTGTCCTGGTCCTGAACGCTACCTACGAGCCCATTAACGTGACCGCCGTGCGCCGCGCGATGGTACTGCTCTTGAAGGGCGTGGCCCAGGCGGAAGAAGTTCACAATGCGGAGGTACATTCCTCTGCCCATGCCCACAAGGTTCCTTCGGTGATCCGGCTGCTGGCTTACCGCCACATCCCCCAGCAAAGCCGGGCCCTTTCGCGAAAAAATATACTGCTGCGCGACCGGAATACTTGCCAGTTCTGCGGAAAGATTTTCCCTAGCTCCGAGCTGACGCTGGATCACGTGATGCCGCGTTCGCGCGGCGGCCGCTCCAGTTGGGAAAACCTGGTGGCTTGCTGCTACCGGTGCAACAACGACAAGGGCGACCGGACGCCCGAAGAGGCCGGGCTGAAGCTCGCGCGGAAACCGCGGCCCTTTACGCTGCACACCTCGCGGCAATTGATGAGATTGATCGGCCATCGCGACGAAAGATGGCGTAAGTATCTGTTTTATTAAAACTTACGCCCTAGTAGAAAAAAATCCCGCCGGAAGTAACTTCTAGGAAACCTTTTTTCCTGGGGCGCATCTAACTTTGTAACAACCACTTCGAGGACACACCCCGGGGAGCTTGAGCCACTCACGTGGAGCAGGCTCCTCTCCTATTTTCAGCCGATATTTTTTCGATTGCGCCGGAAACGAAATACCAGAATTACGAATTTGTCCCGCGATTGGATTTGGGAAAACTTTCCAGAGCCGACTGTTCATCGGGAAATTCCGGAAATACCTGATAAAGCTGCGTGACCTTCAGAATCTCTTCCACCTTCGGCGCAAGCCCCACCACTTTCATCGCCCCGCCTTTTTTGACCACCGCAAGATAATTGCGCACCAATTCGCCGATTCCAGAGCTATCCAGGTAGTCCAACCCTTTCAGGTTCAAAACGATATTGTTCTCGCCTTGGCGAAGCAGACGTTGAATGGCATCTCGAAAGGCCTGGCCCTCGAAAGAGGTGAGCCGGCCGCTGACTTCCATAAGTGTTACTTTATCGGCTTTGCGAATCTGGATGGTAAAGCTCAAGATCGGGTCCTTTTGGGCGAGAGGGGATGATTCTACCTTGAAATGCGAGGAAGGCAAGAGCCGAAGAAGAATTCCCGATTTAATTTCTGTTAACGGAATTTATTGGCGAAACATTATCCGTAGTCCGCGCCGCCAGCTTTCCGCAAGTCCGACCCGAATAATCTCAATGTCGCGCGAGAGGTACCGCTGAAGGATATCGGTCGTGGGATGAAAGCGGAGCGCCGGGCCAATGAGATACACAAGCGGCGGAGCGGGCTGGAGTTCGAGCCCGGGGAAGTAGCCGTAGCGCGCGAAATCTCCCTGCGATTGATGCCAGCGGATTCGCGACCAGTAATCCGCGGCCTGCAGCGGCAGATCCACATTCTCCGTTGCTTTTAATTCCAGAATGGCCAACCGGCGATTGCGCGTGACGCACAGCAGATCCAGGATGCCGTGCTGCCCGGCAACTTGCGCGAAGACCTGCTCGTAGACGTGTTCGGGATCGAGCGAGATATCAATCCGGGTGACGTCCTGGTGAACGAGAGTCTGCATCCACCGCTCGGCCTGGGCGCGATAAAGAGTGTGGCGAACGTTGCTGGCCAGCGGGTTTCGAAAATTTTGCAGGTTGGCGATCAGTTGCTTGAATGCTGGTTCATTTTTATTGCGAAGTTCCCCCCAAGTGGAATCGCTGCCAAAGTAAATTTTATTTTCGTGCCAGCGGACAAACGCCAGGCCTCGAAAGCGCAGAACAACTTCCTGGCTATGCGGAGCGGCGTGCGCGCGAATGGACTCCGGGCTGATGGCGATGATTGGCGCAAGGGCCGAAGACGCGCGGTCGAGCAGAAGTTGCGCTTCGCGGCGCGGCACAAGCCACGACGCGACATTTCCAGTGGCGCATGGGTCCACACGTTCAAGGGTTTCCCGCTGCGGGTCGAGTTCGTAGAGTTCAACCGCGAGACGCGAATCGAGCGCGCGAAGCCGATTCGCAAGGACCAAGGATTTTCCCTTGGGAAGAATCAACCGCAGGGTGGCAAGGGCGGCGCGCTTTGCGGATTGCCGGGATTTTTCGAGCCAAAGCAATCCGTAGGTAAGGCTGCTCTCCAGCGCGTCTTGCGATTCGCCTTCGGAGAGGGCGAGGAAAGCAACGTGCGCGGAACCTCGTTGAAGAATGCCGCGGATGTAAATCTTGGAGAGCGAGTGCTCGAGATCCTGCGCGACGCTAATTTTCTCGAGCGTTTCGTCGGGGAACTGTTCCGCGAGGATGCGCCTCAACTCTTCGCAGTAGCCTTCGCGGGAAAGGTCGCGCGGCCCGGGAGCGTATTCGAGGCGCACAATTTCCATTCGCTCGGGCTTGGCGCGGCCGAAGCGCTCCACGGCCAGAGCCAACCGGTCCTGAGTATTGTCGGTGATGGCGACGACGCGCCGCGTAACATTGCAGTTTTCTGACCACAGGTGAAGCAGTGGTTTTTCCGCATCTCCGCGGACTTCCCAAGACAATGGTGCGGCGGAAGTCACGCGCGCGCCGCTTTCCCGGATTTCCACGGTTCCAGAGACGAGGATCTCCTGAAGGCTGGCGCGCAGGTCTTCCGCTAAATTCATGGCGATAGTCTAATATAACTATTGCGTTACGTAGAACTATTTTACTGTGGCGAGTTGTAAATAGGTGACCTGGACCGAAGGCTGCTGCAGATTCCAACTGGCAGGAACCCGATCGAACGAAATGGAAAAGGTGCGCCGCTGGCCGGGCGCCAGGGCGGCCGAAGGAGACCCGAGCACACTGCGGGATTCGCGCAGAACGACCTGGTGCAGGTCGTCAAAGAATTCCACGGTGACCGCTAGCCCCACTACCGTCTGCTGTCCCCCGTTCACGGCATCGGCGTTCAAAATCGTTACTTCCTGGTGGATGAAATTCTCGGCGCGGCTGAGCGCGACATTTTCGATCTGGATACTTTTTGCGTAACCCTGCTCTGCCTGGCTCATCGGTTGAGACACGCTGGAGGACGCCACGCGCGAGGAACTCCCTTGCGGGGCCTTGAATGCCAGCCAGAACGCCATGGCAATTCCTATCACCACCAGCGCGCCGAGGAGGATGTTCAGGGGCAACGGCTTGCGTTGTTCGGGTTCCGGTTGATTTTGCAAAATTTCCTGCATCAAACTTCCTTGCCGGCGAACCCACGCCCGAAAAACTTTAGCGGCCGACTTGCAGCCGGAGCACCAGCGGTTCCGGCAATTTTGCCTCCCGCATGCGTTTCTGCACGGCGCCGATGTCGTAAGGAACGCGCCAGAATTCCACGGTGCGGTTTTCGAGATCCGCTATGGCGAAACCCGCGCGCGGGTCAGTGTCGCGCGGCTGGCCGATCGAGCCCGGATTCAGCAAATAGCGTTTTGCATCTTCCAGGCGCAGGGCACAATGCGATTCGTTGCTGCGCGGGTGAAGAGCGAGCACTTCGAGTTCGGGATCCTCATAGGAAAACCCGCCTTGATGATGCGTGTGGCCAAAGAAAGTTACCTGGCTCGTGGAATCCAGCAAGCCTTCGAGCGCCTGCGACGGAGTGAACACGTATTCGTCTTCGTCCTGAAACGCTCCATGTACCAGAACGACTCCTTCGGATTCCAGAGGTCCTTGAGGGAGGCCCGCGAGCCATCCGAGATTCTCATTAGAAAGTTGCGAGCGGGTCCAGTTCACAGCAGCTTTGGCTACAGGATTGAAATCGTCGGTGGGCATCAACTCGGCAACAGCTTTGTCGTGATTGCCGCGGATGGTTACGGCGCCAAGTTCGCGGATACGGGAAGTGACTTCGTTCGGATCTGGGCCATAACCAACCACATCTCCAAGGCAAACCAGGCGCTGCCAGCTTCCCTCGACGGCGCTGAGGGATGCTTCCAGAGCTGAAAGATTTGCATGGATATCCGTAAGGACTAAAAGTCGCATCCCTGGGGTTCCGGACCTTTCAAGAGTATAGATGAACCCCGGGGAGGCTGCACGCGGCAAAGTAAGGATTGCCGGAGCACCCGGAGGGCCGTGTCGTAAACGGCAAAAATGTAGCAAAAAAACTGGGGAATGCCACGAAACATTCGCCTAGTGGGTTTCGTCTATAACAGTGCAGCCGGGTTTCAGGCTGTTCGGGATGGATCGAGTTTAAAAACGAAACCCCGCGGTGGCAGCCGCGGGGCAAGTGACACGCAGTTTTTCCGGCTCTTGGACCAGGAAGAAGAGGTGTCTTCATCGAGAGGCTACTCTTCGCCTGCCTGTGTGTCAATACTCCTTCCGTTTTGAACAAGTCTCGGTTGACTCGCTCCTCGAAAGGAAAGACACACATGAAAAGCAATTTGATGATCCGCAGTCTGGCTCTCGCCGCCGCTCTGGCGCTTACGGTTCCCGTTTTCGCCAAGCCGGTCGCAAAATCCCTTGCAGTTTCCCATTCCGTAAAGTTCGGCAAAGTGGATGTGAAGGCCGGCGATTACCGCGCCATGATTGACGACAACCACATCACGCTTCTCAACGGCAAGAAAGTCGTCGCCGAATCCGCCGGACGCTGGGAAGACCGCAGCCAGAAGTCGCCCTACACCGTGATCGTCTCCAACGAAGACGGCCGCGTGTTGGAACTCCGCTTCGAAGGCAAAACCCAAGTATTTGTTCTCTCCGAGTAAAGGGGAGGCTACGTGAACTTTCCTGACACGATGCGAGGGGAGCTGTCTGCCATGGCAGCTTCCCTCCTCGTTCTCCTTTCGGGAGAACTTTTAAAGTGGCAGTTCCCGGCCGTGGCTGCCGGGGAGAAGTTGGCTGCACTGGTATCGGCCTTCAACATAAAGATCCCGCAATCCGCATTGGCCCCACTGGCCCCATTGGCCCCGTCGGCCCCGTCGGCCCCGTCGGCATTGATCCGCCGCTAGCGGATCAGCATGCAATCCCCGTAACTATAAAAACGGTAGTGTTCGGCGACCGCGTGGCGGTAAGCCTTCAGGATATTCTCGCGCCCGGCGAAGGCCGCAACCAGCGCTAGCAGCGTGGATCTCGGCAAGTGGAAGTTGGTCAGCAGTTTGTCCACTACGCGAAATTCGCTACCTGGAAGCAGAAAGATCTGCGCTTCGGCTCGGCCGGCGGCAGGCAAAGTTCCCTGCCCAACCGCGACGCAGCGAGCAGCCGCATCTTCCAGCGCGCGAACCACGGTTGTCCCAACCGCAAGGACGGGGCGGGAATTGGATTTCGCCTCGCGAATTTTGCTGGCCGCTTCGAGAGAAATTTCGTACCCCTCGGAGTGAATCTTGTGCTCCTCAAGCGTTTCCGTGTGCACCGGCTGGAACGTCCCCAGCCCCACGTCCAGCGTGATTTCACAAAGCTCGCAGCCCTTTGCCCTCAGCTCCCCCAAAATTTCCGGCGTGAAGTGAAGCCCCGCCGTCGGAGCCGCGACAGCTCCTGGCCTCCGCGCGTACACGGTCTGATACCGCTGCCGGTCGGCCGCTTCGTCCGGCCGGTCAATATACGGCGGCAGTGGAACGTGCCCAAGTCGCTCCAGATTCTCATCAACGGGAAGACGGTTATGCGCGGTAAAGCGGACGGTGCGAATCCCCAATTCTCCCCGTGAGACAATTTCCGCCTCGAGTTCCCCTTCCCCAAACTGTACCCGCTCGCCTACTTGCATTTTCTTTCCGGGGCGCACCAGCGCTTCCCAAATGTCCGCTTCCAGTTTTCGCGTAAGAAACACTTCCACATTTCGCGTCAGATGCTCACCCACAGTTTTATTGGATGGTCTTTGCGAGTGAACGCCCAGACGTCTGCCGAACAGCCGCGCGGGAATTACGCGCGCATTATTGAAAACGACAAGCTCATTTCCGAAAAGAAAATCAGGGAATCGCGAGAATTGCGAATCTTCCACCCCACCACTCGCCCGTTCCACAACCAGCAGTCGCGAAGCATCCCTGCGATCCAGCGGGCGCTGGGCAATCAACTCGCTCGGAAGCTCATAATCGAAGTCGTCGACGCGCATGAAGTTCAACTATAACAAGAACCAGTAGATACCAGAAAATTGACCTTGCGATGGCGAGACCGGGCAGGGCTCAACCTCCCTCAACCATCCGTAATTAACACAATTTAATCGACATAACTACTATCAAGAGAGATTCAGAAAATACTTGACAGTGATGCACTAAGATTATATGCTGTGTTCACCATAACTCATGGAGGACACCACAATGAGAGCTTCTATCAGTCGCTTTGAACCTTTTCGCACTCACTCGCTCCAGCACCAGCTCAACCGCCTCTTCAACGAGGCCTTCGAGCGCTCCTCGGACGAGTCCAGCATCACCACCTGGGCCCCGGCCGTCGATATTTTCGAGACCGAGCACGAACTGGTGGTCAAGGCCGACCTGCCGGACATCCAACCGGAGGAACTCGACATTCGTGTCGAGAACAACATCCTGACGATTCGCGGTGAGCGGAAGTTCGAGAAGAAGGTGAACGAGAGCAACTACCTGCGCGTGGAGCGTTCGTACGGCTCGTTCAGCCGCAGCTTTTCCCTGGCGAACACCGTCAACAGCGAAGCGATCAAGGCCGAATACAAGAACGGAGTGCTGGCGCTGACGATTCCCAAGCGGGAAGAAGCCAAGCCCAAGCAGATCAAAGTGAACGTGGAAACTCCGGCGATGGCCGCGGCGGCAGGCCGTTAAGTTGCAAAAGCATCATCACGGCGAGTCGCGCCGTGCGTTAGCATACGGGGCTGGCCGCTGAGCCAGCCCTTTTTCTTAAAGCTTTAAATTTGCGGGGGATTTATGTTGCGTTTCGACAAGATGACCGTCAAGGCCCAGGAGGCCGTGCAGGAATCGCAGGAAATTGCGGCCCGGCACCAGAACCAGTTGATTGAGCCGCTGCACTTGCTGGTTGCGCTCGTGGAGCAGAAGGACGGCGTGGTGCCCCCGCTGTTGGCCCGGCTGGGCATTCGCAACGAATTGCTGATGCAAGACGTTGACCGCGAAATCAGCCGCCTGCCGAAGGTGCAGGGATTCGGCCAGCACAACATGAGCCGCGCGCTGAACGACGTGCTGGAGCGCACCTTTGATGAAGCCGAAAAATTCAAGGACGAGTACGTCTCCACCGAGCATTTATTCTTGGCGATTGCCGCTGCGGAAAGCGATCCCGCGGGGCGGTTGCTGAAGAAACATGGCGCATCCCACGAGGCGATTCTGCAGGCGCTGGCCGGAGTTCGCGGCAGCCAGCGGGTGACTTCTCAAAATCCGGAAACCACCTATGCGTCGCTGGAGAAGTATGCGCGCGACCTGACGGATTTGGCGCGGCGGTCGAAGCTGGACCCCGTGATCGGGCGCGACGAAGAGATTCGCCGCGTGATGCAGATTCTTGCTCGGCGCACCAAGAACAATCCCGTGCTAATCGGCGAGCCCGGCGTGGGGAAAACCGCCATCGTCGAAGGCCTGGCGCAGCGCATTGTGTCCGGCGACGTGCCCGATGTTTTGAAAACCAAAAAGCTGGTGGCCCTGGACATGGCGGCGCTGGTGGCGGGCGCGAAGTTCCGCGGCGAATTTGAGGAACGCCTGAAAGCCGTGCTGAAGGAAGTTTCCGAAGCCGACGGGCAGATCATCCTGTTCATCGACGAGCTGCACACCCTGGTTGGCGCGGGGGCCGCCGAAGGGGCGATGGACGCCTCCAACATGCTGAAGCCCGCCCTGGCGCGCGGCGAATTGCGGGCCATCGGCGCCACCACGCTCAACGAATACAAGAAATACATCGAGAAAGATCCGGCGCTGGAGCGGCGCTTTCAGCCGGTGCTGGTTTCCGAACCAACCGTGGAGGATACGATTGCGATTCTGCGCGGCTTGAAAGAACGATACGAAGTACACCACGGCGTGCGCATCAAGGACGCGGCGATTTTGGCCGCGGCCACGTTGTCCCACCGCTATATTTCCGACCGCTTCCTGCCCGACAAGGCAATTGACCTGATCGATGAAGCCGCCGCCAGCCTCCGCATGCAGATCGATTCCCTGCCGACGGAGATTGACGAAATCGAGCGGCGCATCATGCAACTGGAGATCGAGCGGCAGGCGCTGCTGAAGGAGACGGATGCGCACTCGGTGGAGCGGCGCAAACAAATCGAAAAGGAATTGGCAAAGCTGAAGGAGGATTCCAGCGGGCGCAAAGCACGCTGGCAAGCCGAAAAGGAAGCGATCGGTAAAATCCGCAAGCTGAAAGAACAGATCGAGCAGTTGAAAGCGGAAGCGGAACGCTACGAGCGCGCCGGCGACCTGGCCAAAGTTGCCGAAGTCCGTTATGGAAAGATCGCGCAGGCCGAAAAGGAGCTGAACGCGGCGCAGGAGCGTTTTGCCGCGGTGCAAAAAGACTCGCCGATGCTCAAGGAAGAGGTCGACGAGGAAGATATCGCGAAACTCGTAAGCAAGTGGACCGGAATTCTCGTCGGACGCCTGCTCGAAGGCGAAGCCCAGAAGCTGGTGCACATGGAAGAGCGGCTGCGGCAGCGCGTGGTTGGCCAGGATGACGCGCTGGGCCGCGTGGCAAACGCGGTGCGGCGCAGCCGGGCCGGGCTTTCGGATGCCAAGCGGCCGATCGGTTCGTTCATTTTCCTGGGGCCGACGGGTGTCGGCAAAACCGAGCTGGCGCGCGCGCTGGCGGAATTTTTGTTTGACGATGAAAAATTAATGATCCGGATTGACATGTCCGAGTACATGGAGAAGCACACCGTTTCGCGCTTGATCGGCGCGCCTCCGGGCTATGTTGGCTACGAAGAGGGCGGACAGTTGACCGAGCAGGTTCGGCGGCATCCGTATTCGGTAATTCTGTTCGACGAAATCGAAAAGGCGCACCCCGACGTTTTCAACGTGCTCCTGCAGATCCTGGAGGACGGGCGGCTGACGGATGGGAAAGGCCGCACGGTGGATTTCCGGAACACGGTGCTGGTGATGACCAGCAACGTGGGTTCAACGGCGATTTTTGAGCTGTCGGAAAAGGATCCGGAGAAAGCGCGAAAGGAAGCGATGGATGCGTTGCGCGCGGCGTTCCGGCCGGAGTTCATCAACCGGATTGATGAAATCGTGATTTTCAATCCGCTGGGCAAGGAACAACTGGCGCGGATCGTCGGGCTGTTGCTGAAGAACGTGGAGAAATTACTGGCGGAACGGCAGATCACGCTGGAGATTACGCCGGCAGCGACGGAACTTCTGCTGCGCGAAGGTTACGATCCCGCGTACGGGGCGCGGCCGCTGCGGCGGACTATCCAGCGGCTGATTCAGGATCCGCTGGCGATGCAGATCCTGGAAGGGAAAGTTTTGCCGGGAGACCGCGTGCGCGTCGATCGCGACGCCCAGAAAGAGGCAATGCGATTTGACCGCGTGACGTCGAAGCAACCCGCCGCTGCAGGAAAGAAATAATGCAACCGGAGAACACGGGCTTCGGCAGCAAGTGTTGACGCTTCCGGCCCCCGTTCCCGGTCTGATATTTCGCGTGGTTGCATGCGTATATACAAGGGAAGGCTAACAACATGAAAGTCTTGCGGACTGGGGCAATTCTAATACTGCTGAGCGTTCTGCTGGTGGTGGCCGGTGGCGCCCTCGGCGGACGCGGCGGCATGCAAATCGCTCTCGTCTTTGCCGTGGTGATGAACTTCGCTTCGTACTTTTTTTCGGACAAGATCGCCCTGGCATCGAGCGGCGCCAAGCCGGTTTCCCGTGAACAGTTGCCGCGGTTGTATGACGTGATGGAGCGCCTGGCGGCCAAGGCCAATATTCCGGTTCCGAATCTGTACGTGGTGCCCGACGCGGCGCCGAACGCGTTCGCGACCGGGCGCAACCCGAATCACGCGTCCGTGGCAGTCACCCAGGGTTTGCTGGAGATCATGACCGACGACGAACTGGAAGGCGTGATCGCCCACGAGCTTTCGCACGTTCGAAACTACGACATCCTGACCAGTTCAATCGCAGCCACAATTGCTGGTGCGATTACCTACATGGCCTCCATGGGAAAATGGGCGTTGATTTTTGGTGGGTTCGGAAGAGACCGGGATGACGAGCGCGGTGGCGGGGGATTGTCCGCCCTGCTGATGATTTTCCTGGCGCCGTTTGCCGCGCTGCTGTTGCAGTTGTTTTTGTCGAGGACACGCGAGTATGCGGCAGACGAAACCGGCGCGCGAATGGTGGGACAGCCCTACGGTTTGATCAGCGCGCTGGAAAAACTGGGAAAGTACAACCGGCAGATTCCCACCTCGGCGATTTCGCCCAGCACCTCTTCCCTCTGTATCGTAAAACCAATGTTCGGCGGAGAAACCCTCTCAGCGCTCTTCAGCACCCACCCGCCGCTAGAGGATCGCATCGCTGTACTCAAGCAGATGGTCCACACACCACTTCGGTAGGCTATTTGACCCAAGACGGATACCCAAGCATCTAATGCGGGGTAAAGTTTTCCCTTAGCTACGGCGCGGGAATCGCGTATTAGACCCCTGGATACAGATAATTTACTGAAGGTAAATGGCTTAGGGTATTGAATGGGTTGCGAAGAACTTTGGCTAAGCAGGTGCACTGGTAATTCTACCAGTCCGGGGGGATTGAGCAGGAATCTGGGGGACATTGGTATGAGCTGCAGGGACACTATCCATTTGATTTGCATGTACTTAGAAGGAAAACTTTCCACAAGCGTGCAAGGAGAGATCGAGCACCATCTGCGCGAGTGTTCGGATTGCCGCCTCGTGCTGGACGCTGCCACAACCACCCTCGATCGCTATTTTGGTCTGCCGAAACCGGTTTCTGACTCGCAAGCAGCGTAAATTTCATATTTAACTCTTTTAAAAAGATACGTTTACGGGCAGGAAAGGTGAATACCTTCCTGCCCGAAATTGTTTTTACCCTACCCAAAAATCAGGCGTTCGCCGGATTGATGCTTCTGTAAAAATTGCGCTAGCGGGGTCGAACCTGTAATCTTTACTGGTACTAGAACTTTTGCCGCCCCCCCTCCCCTCCCTCCCGAAAAAACTCTAACTCAATGACTATCAGCATCTTGTACGCCGCCCCAGTTACCGCCGGACTTTGGTTCTGGGAGTGCCCTTCTACTAGTTCAAGCGGCGGGACCGCCGATAAAAGGAGACGACGTACATGAGCGAGTTTCAGGAAACCACTACGCAGGCAGCGGCACCCCGGTGGGTAGGCCTGGCCATCGCGGCTTTGGGGGCGACTTCTCTACTTGGCATTGGAATCGGCTGGAGCGCGCTGAATCAGGGCAAGCAGACTGAACAGAACGTGCAAGCCTCGGTGAAACAACAGAGCGACGCGCTGATGCAACGCCTGGCAAAGTCCGACGACGAGAACCAGCAATTGCAGAGCGACTTGAAAGTCGTAACCAACAAATTGAACGTGACCCAGGAAGAGCTCGACCGCGCTCGGAAGATGACCAAGTCTTCGGTCGTTGCCTACAACAAGAAGCTTTCCGAGGTGAACACCCAACTCGGCACGAAGGCAAACATCGAGGACGTAAACAAGCTGAGCGGCGACGTCTCCGGTGTGAAGAACGACCTGGATGAAACCAAGGGCAAGCTGGATCGCGCCACTGGCGATATGGGCGTGATGAGCGGCCTGATCGCGCGTAACCACGACGACCTGGAAGACCTGAAGCGCCGCGGCGACCGCAATTATTTCGAATTCACCATCCAGCGCGCCAAGAACCCGCAGCACGTCGGGCCGGTGGCCATCGCGCTGAACAAGACAGACTCCCGCAAATCGAAGTACACGATCACGGTTCTGGCCGACGACAAGTCCATCGAAAAGAAGGACCGCACGGCCGGCGAGCCAGTGCAGTTCTACGTGAAGGGCACGGGACGCATGTCACCTTATGAAATCGTGGTCTTTGACGTGAACAAGAACGCGATCACAGGCTACCTGTCCACGCCGAAGTCGGCGGGCGCTGCGACCGCGGCCACAAACACCTCCGGGCAGTAACCAATAGCCCGGTGAACTATTTTGCTTCCTTGAGAGCGGGAGCAAAGGGGGAGGATCGTAAGATCCTCCCTTTTTCCTGTCCGGACCCGAGGGGCAAAATCAGATTACGGGTCTGGACACGTCCTTGATAGTTGTGACACCCTAAAGGGCGCCCTGACGGGGACGAAATCGAAGCTGAATTTCAGGAGGGGAATAAACATGAAAGTTAAATTCGCAGCAGGTTTAGCACTCACTCTTTGTACAGCGGTCCTCACTTTGGGAGCCGACGGAAGCTGGACAGGATACATTTCCGACAGCGCCTGCGGAGCCAAAGGCGCAAACGAAAAACACGCCGAATGCGCCGCGAAGTGCGTGAAGGAAAAGGGAGCAAAGTATGTCTTCGTCAACGATGCGGACCACAAGGTCTACGCGATTGACGCACAGGACAAAGTTGCTGCCCATGCCGGACACCACGTCACCGTGAAGGGCAGCGTGGACGGCGAGAACCTGAAGCTGGCCAGCCTGGAAATGGCCAAGTAAGCTTCGCAACATTTTACTGAGGAAAGGGGCAGGACTTCGGTCCTGCCCCTTTTTTTATGCAATCCCGGGAAAGCGGCGTAAAGCCGCCCCTACACAATCGATTCCGCGATTCAATGAACCACGCGAGGACGCGAGCCGCTGAACCCGTAGTAAGCGATATACAGGTAGCAGACCGCCGGCAGAATGAACGCGCGGTGCAGGCCGACGGCGGGCATGTCCGCAAGCGCGCCGAACATGAGCGGAATGATCGCGCCTCCCACGATCGCCATGATCAACATCCCGGAGCCTTCTCCCGTCAGCGGCCCCAATTCAGCGATGCCCAGCGTGAAGATGCTCGGGAACATGATGGAGTTGAAGAACCCCACCAGGATGATGCTCGCCACCGCGACGTGGCCGGTCGTCAGCATCGAGGTCAGAACAAGGGCACACGCGCAGAACGCGGCAATCCCCAGCACCGTTCCGGCCTTAACCTTCTGCAGAATCGCGGAGCCGATAAATCGCCCGACCATCGCGCCGCCCCAGTAGTAGGCAACCAGCTTTGCCCCCTGCACCTCCGGAAGATTCCCAATCTCGCGCAATTGAAAATACTTGATCAGGAATGTCCCGATTGAGACTTCCGCTCCCACATAAACAAAAATCCCCACGACTCCAAAGATGAGCTGGCGGTATTTCCACAAGCTGCCACCAGTTGTTTGGCCTTTTCGCTGCGCCTGGGGAATTGCCGGCAAACGCAGAAAATAAATCACCACGGCCAGCGCCACCAGCAGCAGGCCGATGAACAGATACGGCGTCTTCACCGATGAGGCCTGTTCCACTTTGTATGCCTGCAGCGCTTGCGGCGAAAGCAGACTGAGCTCCGCGGCGCTCTTGGCCGTGGTCGTCAGGATCAAGATGCCGCCGATCAAGGGTCCAATCGTGGTTCCAAGAGAATTGAACGCCTGCGTCAGATTCAAGCGGCTGGAGGCGGTGCTTGCCGGTCCGAGAACCGCCACATACGGATTGGCGGCAACCTGGAGAACCGTGATTCCCGCGGCCAGCACCACCAACGCCCCAAGAAAAAGTTCAAAGGAGGCGGCGCTTGCAGCCGGAATAAACAAAAAGGCGCCAAGCCCCATGGTAAGCAGCCCGACCACAATGGAGGTCTTATAACTGGTGGCGTCGATCAGTTTTGCGGCGGGAATCGAAAAAATAAAGTAGGCAAAAAAGAAAGCGAACTGCACCAGGCTGGCCTGCTTGTAACTGAGATTGAATATGGACTGCAGATGCGGGGAGACGATGTCGTTCAAAACCGTGCAGAAGCCCCACATGAAAAAGAGCGAGGTCAGGATTATGAGCGCTCCGGTCTGGGTCTTTTCCGGGGCGCTTCCCTCCGAAACCGGTCGTGCGGTGGTGTTTTCCATGGATTGGGTTCTCAATTCTCCGGGTAAGAGCGTGAATTCAAATGCCGTGATAGTGCCACAGAGCGGGCCGCGGGAGAAATTGTTTGTGAGCCGATTTGCCTGGAGGAAAATAGCCGGAACTAGCGCTGGAAAAAAGAGACCCCGACAGGGTCGGGGCCTCTTCGGGGTGGTTACAGCTGTGGGCGGAAATTCGGCCTAGTGCAATTCGTACACGAGCACCTGCATCGCGCCGTTTTCGGCGCTGGGAACGTACAGGCGTTTTGTTTTGTGGTCGTAGCCGACCGTCTTGGAACCCTTCACCGTTACAAGTTCCTGGGCAAGGGAGTATTTGTCAGGCGAGTCTTGATGAAAGATGAATACTTTGCCGTCGCCAGTGGAGAGATAGACAAGCTTGGTGGATGCGTCGAACGCATCGGCGTCCACACGCTCACCAATCGGAGCGGTAAAGACCACTTTGCCCGTTTCCGAATTGACCACACCAAGATGCTTGCTGCGGCAGCCGACGAAAAGCCGATGGGCATCCACGTCCATGGCCAGGGCGGTGGGAGTGCCACACGGCGCCAGCGGCCAGCGCTCCTTAACCTTCAGAGTCTTAACGTCAATGTGCAGGGTTTCCGCCTTTTCCTCGAGGTTGACGTAGAAATTGCCCTTGCCGTCAGAAGCTCCGTATTCCGGGCCGCCGCCAAGGTCAATCGTCCCGGCAAGCGATCCGTCGCTGGCGTTGAGTACGCTGATGCTGTCGCTCTCACCGTTCATAACGTACAAGCGCTTGGTGAGGGGTTCATAGACAATGGCGTCGGGCTTCTTGCCTACCTTAATCTCCGGAAAGGTTTTCAGGGTTTTCAGATCGAAGGGGATGACGGCATCCGCCTTTCCCGCGGTGACATACCCGCGGCCGAACTCAGAGGCGATGGCCACACCGTGGGCGCCCGGCGTGTTGGGGATAGTGCCCACGATGGCCAGCGAATCCGCATCCATCACGTCCACCTGGGTAGCATGAGTGATATAAACGCGGCGGGCGGCTTCGTCCACGATGACGTAATCCCAGCCGCCAGCACCTGCGACAGCCACTTTTTTCAATAGCTCATAATTCGTGGCCGCTCCAGCCAGGCAGGCCAGCAGCGTTGCGCCAACCAGAGACAGCATTAACAATCGTTTCATCGTTCTCTCCTTGAGCAACTGTTCTACCTGTTGCCGGATAAACGCAGCCTAAATCGTTCCTGAATTTTCCTTCAGCTTCCCGGGCAGAAAAATGGCTGGCGCGGCAGGATGATTCGCAATACCGCGCCAGCCTTGGAGATAGCAAAAGATCAACGGGCTTCAGTCCGCCCGCTTCGGCTACCTGTGTTCGAATCCGGGCGACCAACGGAAGCCCGCGGAGTACGTGGGCTGATAGTATTCGCGCTGGATCATGTACTGGCTGCTGCCCTGGTAGAAGCCAAACACCTCATTATTCGCGTTGAGCACATAGGCGACGAAGGTCAGCCCGTGCGACAGACGCACGCTGCCCTGCAGATCAATCTGCAGGTGGGGGTAGAAGTAAATGTCGGAGAGCGGGCCCTTGATGCCTCCCGGGGTCGGAGTTGAAAAACTTGTGCCGTCGCTGCCGAGAGCGCTGCCGTCCTGGAATTTGTACGAAAAAATGTTGGCATCGTTGTAAGAGAGGCCGGCCCGAAACGAGACGCGACCCAGATCGTAGGTCGGACTGATATTCCAGGTGTTGGGAGCGGAACGCAGGAGCCGGGGACTGTCGGAACGTCCCGGCAAATCGACCGCGCGGGAATTCGCGTAGCCGTAGTTAGCTCCCAACCCGAAACCCCTCAAAAGGCCCGGCAGGAAAGTCCAGTGCTGGACGTAGGCGACTTCAAATCCATAGACCCACCCGCTGCCCGCGTTCACAAATTGCGAGACGTCGTACGTTTGCGGCGGAACCCCTGGCGCCGGAACAAAGTTGGGGATGCGCCGGGTCGTTTCCACGATCGGATCGTATAGATTCTTGTAGTAGAACCCCGCCTGAAGCATCCCAAAAGGTTTGAGGTAGTGTTCCAGCAGAATGTCGAAGTTGTCGGCTCGCTCCGCTTTCAAACCCGGATTGCTGACCTGCGCCTGGAAGGGAGCGGAAGTCGAGTAGGAAACGGACTGGGCGATGTCCTGGGGATCCGGACGGGAAAGTCCGCGGGCATAGGAAAGCCGGAGATAAGTATCGTTCATGACCGGGACGCGAACGGAAATGCTGGGCAGCACGTTTACGTAAGAGCCGGAGTGCTTGTCTGTTACGGCGCCGGAGTTGGCGTCAAAGCTGTCGGTATCGAGCTTGGTGCCCTCAATGCGCACACCGGCGACCAGCCGGACCTTGTTGAAATCGATGGTGTTCATGATGTAGCCGGCGCCAACCTTTTCGATCAGGTCGAACTGCGCGGAAGGATCGATGGAGTGCGTAAAATCCCCGGTATTCGCAAGATAGAAATTGCGCACGTCGCCGTAGAGGGGATTGGGGCCGAGTTGGTAAGACTTGTTGTAATAATTGCTGTTGGAAAAGCGGGACGCGAAATTGCTCGAAAGAATCGTGACTCCGTCGTTGACCGCGTCGGCAAACTGCAGGGAATCATCGAATTTGTGGGCGTTCCTGAATCGACCGCCGAATTCCAGCGTCGCCAGGTGCGAACCCACGTGGTAGATCTTTCCCATCGCACCGGCAAACTGAAGATTCACCTGGGCGGTTTCCCCGCGCGCCGTGTCGATTTCGGAAAGCGCCATGTTGCCCTGGTTGTAAGCTTCCGTGAAACACGCCGGGGTCCATTGCGGGCGGAACTTATTGGCCCCGTTGGTGGCCGCCGGGTCAAACATGCATTGGCTGCTGTCCAGTGTGCTTCCAAAACTCGCGCTGGGGTCGCCATTCTCGATCTGGCGAGAGCGCGAGGCGGAAATGTCCCAGGAATACCACGTGGAAGTCAGAACATGCTTTCCGCCCACGACTAGATTGCTGATGGCATAGTCCGGGCGGCGGATCTGGGTATTAAAACTGGGAGTTGTGCAGGTGTTGCCGACATTGGGATCGGCGCCAAGGAGTGTGACATTCGGCGTGTTGTCGCAAATTGTGTAGGCCCAGCGGTCTCCAAAGTTCTTGAAGTCCGAGTACAGTCCCCGCACATAAATGCTGGAACCTTCACTCAGTTTGTAATCGAGGCTTCCGGCGATTCCCCACCGGCTGCGGTAGTAGCGATATTCGCGCACGTCCATCTGATCGAAGTAGCGCGGGCTCCCGGGTAGATTGGTCGCCTGGTCGGGGATCGGCTCGATGTCGTCAATGCCGCGGCCATTCCAGTCGTAAGACCCGCCAATCAATGCGCCGAATTTCTTTTGCGAACCGAATCGCTGGCCGATCGTTGCGCTGGTTTCCACCACTCCTCGCCCCCCGATAATCGGTGTGTATCCGCCCATACCGTTGACGGCGATCGTGGGGCGTTCGCCGGCGGTTTTTGTAACCATGTTCACGGACCCGCCGATGCCGTCGCCATCCATGTTGGCCTGCAGAGTCTTGTTGATTTCGACCGATTCGACGAGGTCGGCGGGGATGGTATCAAATTTGATCTGGCGAATACCGGATTCAGGCGATGGCACGTTGACCCCATCGAGCGTGGCGTTCGTCAGGCGCGGTTCGGTGCCGCGAACCTGGACGTACTTGCCTTCGCCTTCGTCGCGTTCCAGCGTGACGCTGGGTAAGCGGCCGAGAGCGTCGGCCATATTGGCGTTCGGCAGGCTGGTGATCACGTCATTGGGTAAAACCTGAACTATGTTGTCGGCTGTGCGTTGGCGATTGATCGCTTCCGCTTCGCCGGAGGCGCGTTCAATCGTGACTAACACGATGTCACGCTGTGAGGAGACTTCGAGTTTGACCTCCAGGGTGGTCGTTTGGCCGGGAGCGACGTTCACAACCTGGGTGAAGGCAGTGAAACCAACATAACTTACCGAGACTGTGTAGCTTCCCGGATTCAAATCATTAATGAAGTACGCGCCCTGAGTTCCGGAAGCCGTGCTGATTCTGCCGGGTTGCAGTTCGATTTCGGCTCCCTGCAGGACGCTGCCGGAGCTGTCTGTCACGTGGCCGGATATCGCTCCCTTGCCGTTCTGTGCTTTGGCACCGGGCAGACATGCAACCACAAGAATTACGGCGAAACCTAAACACTGGCGGATAAAATTCTGCATTGCATCCTCTTCTCAACCGAAAATCCGGAATCACGGGTTCCAGCGGCGCTGGCTGGCGATCAAAGCGGTGCAATCTCTCCGCGCCGCCACAAGTGTTTGGTCAGCTCGAGCCCGTTTAATTCCGGCTCAGTTAAACGAAATAAACTGCGCGGTGGGTTCTGAGAGTGCGGATGGTAGGAAATATTGATGAACAGCCAATAAACGGAAGATTACTCCTGAAACGATTTTTCCTCAGGCGACGGGGGTTTAGTTGTCGGGCTGAGATTGCATCCGGTTCAGGTAGTAATTGATCGCGGGCGTGAAGACTAGGGAGAGAACGATGGAGCTGAGCAAGCCCCCGATGACGGCGATGGCGAGCGGCTGAAGCATTTGGGAGCCGGCGCCGATCGCCAGGGCCAGGGGCAGCATGCCTGCAATAGTGGCGAGAGCAGTCATCGCAATGGGCCGCAGCCGCCTCCGCCCCGCCTGGATCATGGCTTCCTCAGGGCTGAAGCCGAGTTGGCGGAATCGCTGGTCGGCGTCGAGCAGCAGAATGCCGTTCTTGGCTACGATTCCGATTACCATGATCATGCCCATGAACGAGGCGACGTTGAACGTGGTGACGGTCACCAGAAGCGCAAGAAAGCCGCCGAACGTCGACAATAAGGCCGAGGCCAGGATCGCGATCGGCGCCGAAAATGTGCGGAACTCAAACAAAAGTACGACGAATACCAGCACCAGTGCGAGCAGGAAGACCATCAGGAGATCGTGGAAGGATTTTTGCTGTTCCTCATAAAGGCCGCCGTATTCAACGCGGATCGACGAAGGAAGATGCATGTCCGCGACCGCCTTTTTGATGGAGGCCATGCCGCTGCCAAGGTCCACGCCTTCGAACCGCGCGGTTACCTGCACTAGCCGCTGCAGGTTTTCCCGGCGGATCTCGGTTTGCCCCGGATCCGTCGTGATCGTGGCCAGGCTGCCGAGGGTCGCCGTCTTCCCGGTCGCACTCGTAAGCAGAGTGTTGCCCATGCGGTCGAGAGAGGCGCGGCTCTGTTCGGGGAATCGCACGCGAATCGTGTAGAGGCGGTCATTCAAAACGACGGGAGTGGCGGCGGGCTCGCCTTCGAGAACGGCTGCGGCGTCGACGGCGACTTCGTCGAGGGAGAAACCGGATCGGGCAGCGACGGCTGGATTCACTTGATAGGTGACGGCCGGCCCGCTGATGGAGTTTTCGATTCCATCGAGAACGTCTACAACGTGGGGAATTTTCTGGATGGCTTCGGCGAGTTTTGGGGCCGTTGTATTCAGCAACTTGCCATCCGGCGAGAAAAGCTTAATCACCACAGGTTCCGGCTGGCTGGTCAGGTCGCCGATCATATCCTGCAGCACTTGAATGAACTCGACGTCGGCGGCGGGTTCGGTCTTTTTGATTTCCGCGCGGATGTCGGAAATGATGTCGTCGATGCCACGCTTGCGGTCACGCTTGAGCTTGACAGTGAAATCGCCGCGGTTGGCTTCAGTGACGGCGGCGAGGCCCAGCTGCATGCCGGTTCGGCGCGATGTGTTTTCCACTTCGGGCTGCGACCGGATGATTTCTTCCATATGCAGCAGAATGCGATTGGATTCCGCGAGTGAACTGCCTGGGGGAGTGTAATAGTCAAGAATGAAGCCGCCTTCGTCCATTTCAGGCAGAAGGTCCGTGCCGAGGAAGTTGAAACACACATAAGAGAGGACGACGATCGCCACGGAGGAGACGAGCAGGACCACTGGCCGTTTCAGAATGCTTTGCATCGCACGGCTGTAAAAATTCACGATGCGGCCAAAAAAGCCGGAGAGGTGTGCCTCTTCGGCGGCAAGCAACGCGGCAACGTCGTGTTCCCCCTGCGGGATGCCACCGGGAGTCACCGTGTCCTTGCGGCGGACGAAGTACTGGCTAAGCGTGGGCGTCCACGTCAGCGCCAGCAACAGAGAACTTAGCAACGAGACCGTCATGGTAATGGCCAGCGCGCGGAAGAAACTTCCGGTGACCCCAGTGACGGAGATCAGTGGGAGAAAGACGACTATGGGTGTGATTGTGGAGCCGATCAATGGGACGGTGATTTCTTTCAGCGCGCTTTGGATGGCCTGAAAACGCGATTCGCCGGCGTCGCGGTGAAGCACGATGTTTTCGAGGACCACGATGGCGTCGTCAATGACCAAACCGACAGCAGCAGCCAGCCCCCCGAGTGTCATCAAGTTAAAGCTTTGGCCGGTCATCCATAAAACGATCAGGGTAAGAGCGAGCGTGACCGGAATGACGAGCGCGGCTACAAAAGAGGAGCCCCAGTCCTGTAGAAAGAGGACGAGAATCGCGGCCGAAAGAATGATGCCGAGGAGAACGGCGTCGCGAACGCTGGAGATCGATTCCTGAACAATGGTGGATTGATCGTAAAAAACTTCCAGATGGACACCGGGAGGAAGAGTCGGCTGCAATTCGCCGATTTTTTCGTGCACCAGCTTTGCGACGTCGAGCGTATTGCTGTCAGGCTGCCGGTTGACACTCAGAAGAACCGCGGGCTTCCCGTTGGCAGTGACGACGGTATAGACGGGTGCCTCCGACGGGCCGACTTTCGCAATATCCCCGACGCGGATGGGGATTCCTCCCGCCGAACTTTTCACGACGATCTGCCCGATTTCTTCCGGCGTACGGACCTGCCCGCTGACCAGCCCCAGCACCAACTGGTGTTCGTGTTCAAGCAGGCCGGGGGAATCGATCAGGTTGGTCTTTCGTATCGCGTCGAGAATGTCCGTGACCGTGATTCCGGCGGCGTGCAACCGCGCCGGATCCGGCGTGACCTGGAACTCCGGAACGCGGCCGCCCTGGACCAGCACGAACGCGACACCGTCGAGGCGGTTGATGCGCGGCTTCAAATCGTATGTTGCGATTTCCCAGAGTTTGCTTTGCGGAATGGTGTCCGAGGTGAGGCTATAGCCGAGAATCGGAAACGTGGCGAAGGTCAGCCGGTGGGTTTCAATCTTTGCGCCGGCCGGGAGTTCAGGCTGAAGCCGGGCGACGACCGCGTCCACGCGCTGCAGCGTGAGGACCATGTCCGAGCGCCAATCGAAAAACAAATCCACCTCGGCGGAACCGCGGCTGGTGATGGATTGCACTTTGCTGAGGCCAGGGACGCTGTTCACGGCTTCTTCGATCGGCTTGGTGACCGTGACGAGCATCTGGTCGATCGGCATGACGCCATTTTCAATGCCGATCACGATCCGGGGAAAATCGGTGCTGGGAAACACCGCCACCGGAATTTTGATTGCCAGAAAGATTCCGACCAGCGCCAGGCTTATCAGCAGGAACAGAATGGGGCTCGAAAGTTTCTTGAACCAGGGCAGCTCAGCCGCTTCTTGCGGGTGGGCATTACGATTTGTTGGTGAGTCTCCGGAACCAAGAGCCATGCGGGCTACTCCTTGCCCTTCGCAGGCTTCGCTGGCACCGCGGTTTTTTCGTCATCCTTGTCTTTGCCGCCTTTATCATCTGCCGCGCCGCCCTTTTCAGGTTCGGGCGCCGGTGTGGCTTCGATCTGGATTTGCGTCCCGTCGGGAAGCGCGTAGCCTCCGACAGTAATCACGGAATCGTTTTCCTTGACCCCGGATTCAATTTGCGCGAGCTCCTTGGTCTTGATGCCAACCTTAATTTTCGCCAGGTGCGCTTTCTTATCGGACCCGGCGAGCATCACAAAGTCTCCAGCTTCCTCCGATTTGTAAACGGCGGAAGCGGGAACCACCAGCGCGTCTTCTTCGCTCTTGGCAATCACATTGATGCGTGCGTTCATGCCGGGCTTCAACGCTGGATTTGGTTTCGTGGATTCCACCCACACCTCGATCGTCGTACTGCCGGGATCGAGCGCCGGGCTGACCAGCGTGACTTTTGCCTTGATGGGCTCGTCAAGGCCGGGCAGTTCGATTTCGGCTTTGTTGCCAACTTTCAGCAGGACCGCTTCGGTTTGTGAAATGTGGGCTTTCGCGATGAGGCGCGAAGTATTCATCACCGTGAGCAGCGGCTGATTCGCAGTCGCAAGTTCGCCCTGGAATTGCGGGCGATCGGTGACCACGCCGTCGAACGGGCTGCGAATTTCGGAGTAGCTGAGTTGCGCCTGGGCGTTCAGGTATTTTCCCTGCGCTGCGGAAAGCTGGCCGCCGGCCGATTTCAGGGCTTGCTGCTTCCCAAGGCGCTCCAGGTCTGCGAGTTGCTTCTGCGCCTGTTCGTTTGTGCTGCGGGCCTGGGCGAGGGCGACGTCGGCGAGGTCGAAGTCGCGGCGAGGCAGCGCGCCTTGTTCATAGAGCTGCTTCCGCGCGTCGTAAACTTTTTGCTGTGCGTCGAAAGCCAATTTCGCGGCGTGGGCGTCGAGCTCGGCTTTTTGAATCTGTTGCGGCAGGCTGGCGCCGGTGGTGGTGGCGTAGCTGGCTTCGGCTTGTTCGAATTCGCCCTTGCTTTGTTCGGCGGCACCGGCGAGATCGCGATTTTCCAGCAACGCCAGCAACTGGCCTTGCTTTACCCGGGTGCCGCGTTGAACGTAAAACTTCGCGATGGTCGATGTGATTTTCGGCGTGAGGACTGCCTGTTGCAGCGGGTACACAACCGCGTCAGAAGTGACTTCGAGCTCGATCGGGCCGCGTTTTGCGGGCGCAACTTGTACAGTGACAAGCGGCGTGGGTTCTTTTTCTGAAGAACTGCAGCCATGGAGAAATATTGCGCCGGCCACGAGCAAAAGCCTCCGCTCGAATAGCCGTGATTTTGCTGCACTGAATTTGCGCTCTACGTAGTTCATGGAGTTGTCAGCACCCCTGTCAAAGTCTGAAGATTTGCAAGCGAGACACGATAGCGGACAGCCCCGTCCTGATACGCGGCATTCGCCTGCGCAAACGTGGTTTGCGCGTCGACGACTTCGAGCACTGTCGCTTCGCCTCCCTGATACCGCATCGTGGTGAGGCGCAGGCTCTCTTCGGAGAGTTCGGCGGAGCGCTGCAGGCCGGCAAGCTCGTTCAGCGCGGTTTCCGCCTCGGAATAGAGCGAGCGCATCTCCGCAAGCAGTTTGCGCTGCGCGAAAGAGAGTTCGCGCTTGGCCTGGGTGCGTTGCAACTCAGCCGAGCGGACGCGGCTTTGCGTCGCGCCCCAGTTCCAGACCGGAAGGCTCAGCGAGGCGATGTAGGAGGAGCCGAGATTGGAAATCTTGCTTCCGTTCGTTGCTGTTCCGTTGACGGCATATTGCGGCGCGTCAATCCCGTAAAAATAATCAAGATTGACGGAGGGAAGGTATCCGGCGCGGGCAGCATTGACGTCATGCGAGGCCGCTTGTACGCCGGCGAGAGCTGCGCGAATTTCCGGATTACCTTGCGCGGCTTGCGCTTCGAATTCCGGTTGCGGCGGCAAAGCCACGTTCCCGTGCAAATCGTCGCCGATTTCAAAATGGTCGTTGAAGTCAGGGAACAGGAGAACGGCGAGATCGAGGCGGGCGTTCAGTAATTCGAGTTTCGCTTCCTGAAGCTGGCGCCGGCGCTCCTGGGCTTGCAGATCCGCTTTGATCACATCGGAATGCGCCACTTCCCCGCCCTTTTCGAGGGCTTGGGTGAGTTGCAGAAACTTTTCACCAGCGTCGGCGGTGCGCGCAGCGGATTCGAGCTTTTTCTCGGCGGCTGCCGCAGCGAAATAATTTTGCACCACGGTCACCACCAGGCCGCGGGCAGCGACTTCGGCTCTGGCCTTGGCCACAGCGGCCTGTGCGGCGGCGCTGCGATAGTTCTCCCAAGACGCCAAATCTAGAATCTGGTGCACATTTCCCTGGCTGATGTATTCGTGGGGAGCGTTGTTAGCGATGTATTTCACCGTGCCGTTATTGCTTTGAGTGTAGATGACAGCGGTGTTGAAATTAGCGCTCGGCAGCAGTGCATCCCGTGACTGGGCGCGCGTTTCGCCGGCAACTCCCGCCGCCGTTAGCACGGAATTGTACGTTGGCTCATTTTTGCGGGCGAGCGCGAGGGCGTCTTGCAAGGTCAGACGAAGCGGTGCGCCCGGTGCCGGTGAACTTGGCGCCGCCTGTTGCTGCTTTGCCAATGCCTGAGGTTGCGGCGCGGGTGCGTCGGGTTGCTGGCCGGCGCAGACTTCCGCTGTCAGCGCTGCGCAGCCCAAGAGCAGTGTGGTCAATCCGAAACGAAGTTTGCGATGCAAATTACTTCCCTCATTACTGCGTTTCTTTCTTTGCGGGATTCCCGTTCAGGGGAACCTATTCCCGCGAAGGGATTCTATTCTTCTTATCTGCATCCACGCTATCGAGAGGGAGATAAACGCAGGATTAACCGGAAATCGTGCTGCGAACCGGGGCGGGCAGATAGGCCGTAAAAGTGGTTCCGCTCGCGTCCGATTGCGTCAGTTCCAGGCGCCCGTTGTGGGCTTCCGCGATCCAGCGGGCGATGGAAAGCCCCAGGCCTGCCCCGCCGGTGTCGCCTTCGGCGCGCGACCGGGCTTTGTCGGCGCGGAAAAAACGTTCGAAAATGCGCGGCTGCAGTTCGACGGGAATCCCGGGCCCAGTGTTGGAGACACGAAGAATGTAGGAACCGCCCTCAAGGCGGCAGTCCACGTTGATCATTCCGCCTGCGGGCGTGTATTTGATGGCGTTGTCGAGGAGATTCAGCAGCATGCGGCGGAGCAGGTCTTCATCGGCGGAGAAAGGAAGCTCCGGTTGAATCGAGGAAGTCAGCGTAACCCCCTTGGCGATGGCCAGGGAACGCGTGCGCCGAAGGACGTCCGCGGCAAGTTCGTCGAGATAGAGATCGCGGAGTTTCAGCGGGTACTGTCCGGCGTCGGCGCGGGTAAGGGTGAAAAGGTCTTCGATGATGTGAGCCAAGCGGTGCGATTCATCGCGCAGAATGGCAAGCGTCTCACGATATTCCTCGGGCGGGCGATCGGGGCGGGAGAGCGTGACCTCGGTTTCGCCTTGCAGGATGGCGACGGGTGTTCGCAGTTCGTGCGAAGCGTCGGCGACAAAGCGGCGCTGCTGTTCGAAAGATTTTTCCAGTCGGTCGAGCAGTTCGTTGAAGGAAAGGGCAAGCGTACCGAGTTCGTCGCGGGGATTGGAAACCTCCAGCCGTTCGCTGAGGCGGGCGGCGCCCATGCCGCGGGCCTGCGTGGCCATATCGGTAACCGGCGCCAGGCTCTTTCTGGCGAGGAAATAACCACCGGCGCTGGCGAGAAGCAGCGCGATCGGAATAATCCAGTAAAAGGTGTGCCGGATATCCTCCATGATTTCTCGTTGCGGATGGAGGGATTGCAGAATCACAAGCGAGACAGTGCGATCCTCGGGCTCCAACAAGCGGGAGTATCCGCGGAATCCGTTTTTTCCGCCGGGAACATTCTGGAATGTGCCGGTGCCCGCTGCTGAGGGGGCATGGGCCAAAGCGAGAAATTCTTTGGAGGAAAAAATTGCCGGTGTGATGAGCTCGTGGCCGCCGCGAAGTGCGGGCAAATCCAAAGAACTGAGAAGAACCTGGCCGTCGTTGTCCACCAGCGCGAAGACAACGTCGCGGAAGCGATGCTCGATCATGGCCACTCGGGCGGCTTCTTTTCTGGGATCTGCTCCCGATGCATCTTTGATCTCGGCGTTGAAGGTGGTGACGTAGGTTTCACTTAATTCGAGAAGATTGCTGTCGGTGCTTAGCAGACTGTTGTGCCAGTACAGAAAATAGGTGAGGCCCGCGAGCAGAATCAGAAAAAGTCCCAGCAGGCCGGTGTACCAGAGGGTTATGCGGGAGCGGACAGATTCAAGCATGGGACTTTTTCGCTCCGGCGGAAGATTGCGCGGGATGCTTTTTGCCGGGGGTTTCGTTGTCGCAGAGCACGTAGCCGCTGCCGCGGCGAGTTTGCAGCAGGGGCTTTCCCGCTTCTTCTCCGAGCTTGCGGCGCAGCCGGTTGACGTAGACTTCGATCAGATTGGAAAAAGGATCGAATGTTTCGTCCCAGACGTGTTCGGCGATTTCAGAGCGGCCGACGACTCGGCCGGCGTTGCGCGCGAAATATTCCAGGAGCGCGTATTCCTTCGCGGTGAGGGGAATAGAACGCGCGCCGCGCTTTGCGGTTTGCGAAGCGGTGTCGAGTTCGAGATCGCCGACGATGATCCGCGGAGGACGAAGTTCATTCGGGCGGCGCAGCAGCGCGCGCAGACGGGCCAGCAGTTCGCGGAATTCGAAAGGCTTGGTCAGGTAATCGTCGGCGCCGGAATCGAGGCCTTTGATGCGGTCATCCACGCCGTCTTTCGCGGTCAGCATCAGGATGGGCGTGCGTTTGCCGGCGGCGCGGATGGCTTTGCACACGGCGAAACCGTCGATGCCGGGAATCATCACGTCCAGCACGATTAAATCGTAATCGTTGATTTCCGTTTGATAGACGGCGTCGTTGCCGTTCTCCACGGCGTCGACGGCGTACGCCTCTTCGCGCAGTCCTTTGGCCACGAATCGGGCGATGCGGGCGTCGTCTTCGACGAGGAGAAGTCGCATGCCCGTATCATACGGCAATTCTTTGCCGCGCAAGCAAGCGGCGTTTTCGAGGCACGTCCGAATTTATTTGTGACGAATCTCGATGGGTGCGCGGGTGCGATCGAGCGGGAATACCTCTATCTGCCATTTGACCGGGACGGAAGTCGGCACGTAGCACATGGTTTTATCGCAGGCTTGGTATTCCAGCTTGCCGGTGATCGGAATGCTCTTCCCGTCTTTTCCAAGCGAACCCCAGAATCCCGCGCTGGTGTTCACATTCACTTCCTGACTGATGCGGAATTTTCCTTCATACACCGGCACCTTTTCCTTGATCGCCGGCAAATACAAAGTCAGAGAGGATGGATATTCTACTGGACCGAACATCAGGTCCGGCGTTGCGTCGAGCACCAATTTGACGGGCCGGTAGCCATGCGTTCCGGGCGCATAAACGTGCACGTCAGGCGGCAGTTGCACGTCCGCGTAAACGGTGATCCGCGTTCCCGGCACACCCGTGCGGTCGGATTGCTCTAACGCCAGCTTCAGGTGCGGGGCTTCCACGGTGTCGGTGACTTCCTGGCCGAGTTCCGGGAACAGTTTGGCGATGATGCTGTTCCCGGTAAGGCGTTCGCGGTATTTCGCTTCGAAGAATTTTTCCTTGATGATGCCGTTCGAATCGATAAAGAAATAGCCGGGGCGTGCAAAACCCTTCTGCATGCCGGTGGCTTCGTGATTGAACACTCCGTAGGCTTTGATGATCTTGGATTCGGGATCGGCGAGCATCGGGTATTCGATCTTGTGGCGATCGGCGAAGAATTTCAGGATCTCTTCCGAGTCGTAGCTGATGGCGGCAAGCTTGACGCCCTGCTTTTCGAACCTCGAATATGCGCTTTGCAGCTGGACCAGCTGCCCTTTGCAGAAGGGTCACCAGTCGGCGGAACGGAAGAACAGCAGGACGGTACCGTTCGCGCCTTTCAGGGATTCCAGCGTTTGCACGCGGCCGTATTCATCGCGCGCGGAAAAATTCGGGGCCTTCTGGCCCACGGCGAGGCCGATGGACATAGGCTCAGTGGAGAGTACTTGGATTGTATCCTCTTCGAGTGTGCCGCGGACGGTGACCGTGTCACCGAGATGCGCGGTGACTTTGTCTTGAGGCTCGAGGGAATACATCACGCGATTGGTGTCGTCATAAAGAGCGATCTTTGCGCCCGGAACATTTTTGAAGCATTCCGGCGATTCGTTGAACGCCTCGTCGGCGTTGCAGGCGCTGGTCACCAGGACTCCAGACCACGAGCCGATCTTCGTGGGAGAGTTCTGTCTGGCCAGACCGAGGGAGGAGAGAGAAAGAAACGCGCCGGCGCAAATCAGAATGTGTTTCATCTTCAGATTGATCTGAGTTCCTGGCATCTGACTCCGTTCTTCCATTTCATCCTAAATTATGACGCAAAATATGCCTCGGGGCTGCTTCACGCAAGTTGCCGGATTGGATTAAGTTCGCAAGCATCAGGGCGCCGCCGCGAAATGGATCAAAATGGGTGCTTGCGGCTCCAAATGGAATCCGATGGTCTCGCCGGCTTCGACCCAGATGGGCGGCGTGATGGAGCCGGCGATGATGATTTCACCGGCACGAAGCGATTCCCCAAAATAAGCAAGCAGATCGGCAACGTGGCCGACAATGCTGATGAGTTCCCCCGTTAAGGCTTCGAGTTCGGAAGTGTTGGCCATTTCCGCGCCGTTTCGGAATACGCGCGCGTTGAGGCTCGATAGGTTGCCGCCTGCGCGCGTTGCGTCACAGGGACCGAGAATTACGTGGCGCTGATAAATGTTTCGGGCCAGGGTGCCCTCCACATCATCGGAAGGATGATCCACGTCGGCGAGTTCGATGGCCGGGCCGAGTCCTGCGATTGCGTTCATCATCGTTTTGCGGTCGGCACCTGAAGGCAAATCCTTTCCGAGGTAAACGGTTAGTTCGGGTTCGGCCGCTGGTTTTTTCCAGCCCGAAAAAGAAATTGTGGAACCCGAGGCGACCACTGCGTCAGCCATCAGGAATCCTACGAGCGGCGCGTTGATGCGCAATCGTTCGAGGGCCGCGGGTCCGCCGAACGCCAGTTTCCACCCCAGCGGCTTTCCACCCGCGGCCAGCAACTCGCGGCGCCAGCAAAGCTGCTGCGCCATTCCGCGTTTGATGCGCGGGTCTTCCCAGGCAACTGGCCAGGCAGGCTTCATTCAACAAATCCGTCCCACGATCAGTAGCCTTCCGGCGGTATTTCGTAGCCCGCGGCTTCCAGCGAACCCGCGCCGCTCCAGCCCCACACAAGCACCACGTCTTCCTTGCCAGTGTTGTCGAAACCGTGCCAGTGCCCGCGCGGAGTGAAGATGACGTCGCCCTTGGAAGAAGTCTCGCGGCCGGTGTCGGTATAGATGTGGCCGCTTCCCTGAATCACCACGAAGAATTCGTCGCAGTTTGGATGGCGATGCTTGTCGTGGCGCGCGCCGGGGGGAAGCACGGTCCAGCCGATCAGGAGCTTGTCGGAGCCGGCCGTCTTCTGGTCGATCAGAAACTGCACTTGCATATTGATCCAACCGTCTTCTTCCGTCAGGCCGCCGACTTTGGGAACGTCGCGAAGATTCGTGCGGTATGGTTTCATTTGGACATTCCTCCCAGGCGTCGGTAGACCTCGTAAACGGTGACGAAATCGTGATGCGAGAGGCCCAGGCCGCGGCAGGCATTCAGCATTTCGTTGGCAGCAGCCCCGAGCGGAACGGGAACGCCCATTTTTCTGCCGAGGTCGAGTGCCAGCAGCATGTCTTTTTGCTGCAGATTCACGTCTCCGTAAGTCGCGTCGGAGATGTGGCCTTCCAGAATCAGCGGCGCGCGATAAGCCAGCACAGGCGAAGCCACGACACTTTTCAACATCGCGTCCACGGCAACTTCACGCGGCACGCCGCCTTTTTCCGCCAGCGCCACGCCTTCGCAAAAGCCGATCACTTCAATAACCAGCGTCATGTTCAGCGCGACTTTAAGCTGTACTGCAAGGCCCTGCGCGCCGATGTAGGTCACTTTCGGACCGATCGCAAGCAGCACGGGTTGCACGCGTTCGAAAGCAGCTTTGTCCCCGCCGACCATCACCGAAGCGTTGCCTTTGCCGATGGTCAGCGTGGTCCCGGAAATCGGCGCGTCCATCATGATCAGCCCTGCTTTGCAGAAAGCATTTCCAACGCTGCGGCTTACATCCGGATCAATCGTGCTCATATCCAGATAGATCGAGCCTTTGCGCATGCCAGAGATGATTCCGTTTTCACCGAGCGCCATGGATTGCACCGCTTCCGAATTCGTGACGATCGTGAACACGATTTCCGATTCGGCCGCGAGTTGCTTTGGCGATTCCGCCCAGCCCATGCCGAGTTTAAAAAGCGGCTCCGCTTTTTCTCTTGTGCGATTCCAGCCCGCCACCTGGTGTCCGGCCGCCAGCAAGCGCGGCACAATCGCCTGGCCCATGTCGCCGAGGCCGATAAATCCGAGTTTCACGGCACACCCCCACTTCGTTCTTTGCTCGAGCCGCTTCGAACTCCCGCCCGGCGCTAGTGTTTCAGGTGCTTGTCGAAATAATCCATGAAGATCTGGAAAGTCTTCTGCTGGATCTCATCCGGCTTATACGTGCCGTCGGGCAGATTCATGATGAAAACATAGCCGTGCACCGGGTGATCGAAGCTGGCCCATTGTACGTCTTTGCCCGCTTCTTTCATCCATTCGTACGTGAGCTTGAAAATTCCCTGCTGATGGTCGGTGTCGCGGCCGAAAATCAGAATCGGCGTGTGGATGCGCTGAATGCGCTCCATCGCTTCCGGCTTGTTGGCGTTTTTGCGCGCGACTTCGATGTCGTTGTATTGAATCTCGTTGTCTTTTCGCGGCGCGGTCGGACCGGTGTTGACGGTTAGAAATTCGTGGTCGGCGGGCTCAATGCAAACGCCGGCCGCGAAATCGTACTCGCTCGAAGCTTTCATGATCATTTCGCCGCTGTGGCTGACACCCATCGCCCCGACGGCCTTCTTGTCGACGTACGGCAGAGTTTGCAGATATTTAATAATGGCGATCAGGTCTTCGTGATCGAGCGTTGGCCCGGATTTCAACATCCGCCTGTCGCCGCTGATGCTGTCGGGAAGATTCTGCGGCGGCTTGGAGTTTTCGTAAGCGTATGGAATCTCGTTGCGATAGTTCACCGTGACCACCACGTAGCCTCGCGCAATCATCCGGTCCTGCATTTGCGTCAGCCGCTCCGTGAGCTGCTCGACTTTCTTCATCCCCTCGCGGCCTTCGCCCCAACCCATCGTGATGGCCGGAAAAGGGCCGTTGCCTTTGGGCTTGCGAACAAGGATCGGCACATAGATTTCGTCGCGGGTCAGCACAAAGGTGTAGTCCCCGGGGATGTCCGAACCCTTGATAGCTTTGGTCGCCACCACATAGCCGTGCGAGGGGATCGCTTCAGCGGCTTCCCTGCCGGTGCTGAGCTGGGCGCAGACGTTTGCGAGCCCCGGCGGTAACACAACAGGCGCGGCGAATACGAGCCCGAGTCCAAGCAGGCTAGTCTTTAACAGAGAACGCATCCTTCACCTCGATTCACGGAATACAGCAAATAGCTGGCATACCAAGCATCATCCGGGGATTGTGGTTCTACCACCTGACCTTTTGCCACGTCAACTCTTTTTGGTATATCCTCCTTCCCCAGCAATCGGCCCCACGTGGATTTTCTATTTTTCTGGAGGCACCTTGAACTTATTCCGCTCATCTTTCGGCTGTGCTCTGCTGTTCTTCTCGATATCTCCTCTATTGCGCGCCCAGGGGACAGCCTCTCCCGAGCCGCCACGTCCACTGGTTCTGACCGAAGCAATCGCTACGCCCGGAGTCCAGGGCCGCTTTGACCATTTCGGATTCGATGGAAAAAATCAGCTCTTCGTCGCCGCCCTTGGAAACAATACCGTTGAAGTGATCGACATCAGCGCGCGGGTGCGTTCGCACACGATTACGGGTATTCCGAATCCGCAGGGCGTGGCGTACGCCCCGGAGGCGAAAAAACTTTTTGTGGCCAGCAGCAAGGGAAAGCTGCGGATCTATGCAGGCGAGAATTTTGACCTGGTAAAGGAAATTGATTTTCACGGCGACGTGGATAATTTGCGCTACGACGTCGCGACGCACCGGGTTTACGTCGGATTTGGAGAGGACGAGACCGGCGCAATCGGCATCGTAGATGCCACCACCAACGAGCGCCTGCCGGAAGAATACAAGCTGGGCGCGCATCCGGAATCGTTTCAGCTGGAAACCGCCGGACCCAACATTTACGTGAATCTGCCGGATTTAAAACAAATTGCAGTGATCAATCGCAAGACCGGCGCCATCGCGCGCTGGCCCATGACGCTGGAGCACAATTTCCCGATGGCGCTGGACGAAGCCGATCACCGTCTGTTTGTGGCGACGCACGAACCGGCGCGCCTGGCCGTTTTTGATACCAACACCGGCCGAACGATAGCGGAATTCGCCTGCGTGCAGGACGCCGACGACGTCTACTACGATTCCGGCCGAAAGCGAATTTATGTCCCCGGCGGCGAGGGTTATATCAGCGTGTTCCAGCAAACGGATGCGGATCATTACCAGCTTTTAGCAAAAGTTCCCTCGACGCTTGGCGCGCGAACCGCCGGATATTTTGGAAAAGGTCACAAAGGGTTCGACCGTTTTTTTCTGGGAGTGCCGCCGCGCGCCGATCATGGCGCGGAGATCTGGATTTATACCGTTCAGGACTGATTTTTTCTCCGGCAACATCACAGCAGTCGGACTCCCGGAAATAGCTACCTCGCAGAATCGCGCTCTCTCACCGGCTTGGCCGTAAAGGTCTGTTATCTGGACCAATTTCAACCGCCGGCGCGAGGGTTAAGTCGAACCAGTTCCTGTTAAGAGATTCTTCGCGTCACGCCGCGCCCGACCCACTCGCCCGTTGGCGCATTCCCATATAACATGTTTTTTATATGTAACTTACGCGACATCACCAAAGGGCTAATCCTCCGCGGCCGCCAACTGCATGAATAATTTTGCTGGGCCCAAGCAAGGAAATGGTTGACAAGCCGCTTCGTATGATGGTACAGCGGCTATACCTATTGTGCGGGGTCTGCTCCCGAGCAGGGGATTTTACAGGGGTGTGGAATGTCGAATTCTGTCCTTTTGAGGAAGTCCTTTGGCCTTTTGGCTCTGATTTCAGCCGTGCTGCTCCTTTCTCTCCCGGCCTACCCGCAAGGGAACACCGGCCGCATCCTCGGCGCGGTGTCCGACCAGTCGGCCACCTACATTGCCGGGGCAACGGTCACCATCACCGACGTACAACGCGGCGTCTCGCAAACGCTGAGGACCGACTCGGATGGAGCCTACGTCGCCATCAACCTCCTGCCCGGAACGTACACTCTTCGCGCGGAGGTGAAGGGCTTCAAGGTCTTTGAGAGAAAGAACATTTTGGTCGAGGTCGGCAAAGACGTACGAGTTGACGCCGTGCTCCAGCCCGGCTCGGCTACCGAAACGATCACCATCACCGAAGAAGTGCCCATGGTGGACACCACGTCCACGACGCTGGGCGGCACAATCAGCAACGAGATCATCAACGATTTGCCGCTGAATGGCCGCAATTACCAGAATTTGATTTCCTTGCGCCCGGGCACTTCGGTCTATCCCGGCGGCGGTCCCTGGACGCAAACCACCAACGGCATCCGGCCGGAAGACACCAGCTTCATCGTTGACGGAATCACAAACGACGAAGCCTTCATGGGCCTCAGCGTAACCAACGCGGCGGCGGTTATCGGCGATGCGGCCACGATTTTGCCCATCGATGCAATCCAGGAGTTCAACACTCAGGTGAATCCGAAGGCCGAGTTCGGGTGGAAACCCGGCGCCATCACGAGCGTCGGCATCAAGTCCGGCACAAACGATATCCACGGCTCGGCTTATGCGTTTGGCCGCTCCGATTCGTTCGACGCACGCAATTACTTTGACCACTTTAACCCTGACGGCTCCACCTCTTCGAAAACTCCTGTGGAATTGGAGCAGTACGGGTTCAGCCTGGGCGGAAAAATTATCCGCGACAAACTCTTCTACTTCGGCGCGTTTGAAGCCCAGCGGTACACTGTTGGGAACGCGCTTGGCGGTGCCGTACCGACCTCAGCAAACGTCGCGGTGCCCGGAGCCGCCAATGGATGCTCCACACTGGCGACCGGTGATTGTAACAACAGTGTGCCCGATGCGACGGCAGACCTTGCTGCAAACAATATTTCAGTGAATCCACTCAGCGCCTACCTGCTGGGTTTTTACACTCCTAATAGTTCTCAGGGGCCTGGAGTAACGCTTGATTTCCCGAACGTGAACAGTTCCAAGAACGCGCTCGGTAAAGTGGATTACCACCCCAACGATCACAACACTCTGGGTGGCTCCTATTTCTTCGGCAACGATACAGTCGTGGGCATGGATTTCAACGAACTGTTGCCGCAGTTCCGCACCAACGTCCATTCCCGAGCTCAAGCCGTATCCGCGCACTGGACTTATGTGCCAAATTCCACGTGGGCAAATGACCTTCGTGGAGGGTTCACCCATTACGTGCTGCAAATTCTGCCGGACGACCTCAGCTTCCCTTACGTCATCAATACGGGGCTGACCAACCCACTGCTGAAGGGCATCCCCGACATCCGAATCACTGGCTTCACACAAATGGGCGCATTCCATAATTTCCCAAAGATCGTCGGGCCCGATAAGGTCTACGACTTTATTGATCAAGTTTCCTATCTCCACGGAAAGCACGCCATCAAGTTTGGGGGAGAGATCCGCAGGGACTTGGTCCACCAAGCGACGTTCCGCGCGGGCAGGGGACGCATTCGCTTCCAGGGCGGGCTTGCGATTGACGGTACTTCCACCCCACTGGAGGACTTCCTCGCCGGCGACCCGTCACAAGCAACGTTTCTGGCGGGAGATCCGACTCGCAATCTCTCTCAATGGCTCTACGCTGGATACATCCAGGACGACTGGCGGATCACACCAAAACTGACTCTGAATCTCGGGCTGCGCTACGAATTCCAGGCAGTCCCAACGGAAGACCACAATCTGCTTGGAAATTGGGAGCCGTCGGTTGGCCTGGAACAGGTTGGCAAGAATATCGGCTCCATTTACAACCCCGACCACAAGAACTTTTCGCCGCGCATTGGATTTGCCTGGGACGTCACCGGCAAGGGGACGACCGTGGTCCGGGCCGGAGCGAGCATCGTTTACAGTTTGCTTTCGATGAACACGTTCTTGTCGCAGCAGAACACGCAGAATACCGTGACGCTTGGAGTTGGCACAGTGCCGACGGGAGCGACGATTTTCGACGCCGCGTGCCCGACGGGCTGTCCGGGAATCGGAAATATCGTTACGACCGGCATCACCCTCCCGAGCTCCAGCCTTACCTGGGTTGATCAAACGACTGCGATCTATCCGTCGAATGTGACTTCGCAAGTGGAATGTGGTAACCCGGACCCTTGCGATACATTCGCGATGAATCGCCACTTCCGCACCCCGTATGTCAGCAACTGGACTTTGGGGATCCAACATGCGTTCTCAGGCAAGCTCTCTTTTGAATCGACTTATGTGGGCAATCATGGCACGCGGCTTGCCGGTGTCGTGGATGCAAATCAGCCTGACTTGGCCACGGGAGTGCAACCGTTTGCCGCTCAGTTCCCCTATTTGGGTTTCATCAACACCCTCTCGAATTTCTATGGCTCCACCTACAACGGCTGGCAGAACACGCTGACGGCGCGAAACTACCATGGACTGGACTTCGTGCTCGGCTATACGTACTCCCATGCGCTGGACGATATGTCCTCGAACTGGGTCGCGTATCTTCCGCAGGACAGCACCCATCCCCTGCAGGATCACGCGAGCGGCGACGAAGACATTCGCCATCGATTCACTTTGTCCGTTACTTATTCGCTTCCCGAAAAGAAGGGCTACTGGCAGATGCTGGAAGGCTGGCAGCTCAATACCATCATCACTGTTCAAAGCGGCCAGCCCTGGAACGTTAACGACCAGTCCAACAACTTCAGTGGGTCCGGCGAGAACGCGGATCGCTGGGACTTCTTTGGCAGCCCGTCGGACTTCAAGTCTGGGGGATCAAATACTCAGGTTTTTTGCAGCACCTCGAATCCTGGCGATCCCAGTGATCCCACGGCCGCTTCTTGTGGTTACTTTACTCAAGGCGGCCTCTTCCCAGTCGCCCTAAGCTCGCAACAATCTCAGGCAGCGTGGACCCAGTGCTTCAACAAAGCCCCAGACGCAGCAAATCTCGCCGCCGCCGGATGCTATGTCAGCCGCAATGGCAGGTCAGTCTTGGTACCGAATGCGACCGGCGCGTTTGGAACGATGGGCCGCAACATCTTCCGCGACACCGGCTTCCGAAACGTGGACCTGTCCGTCAGTAAGAACTTCCGCTTGACTGAACGATTCAAGGCACAGTTCCGCGTTGAGATGTTTAACCTTTTCAACCATCCGAATTTTGCTAATCCGAATGGAGCGACCAGCGGTTATGGCCAGGGCGCTTTCTCGGATCCATCGCAGACCGGCCAGTTTGGCTGCGGCTGCGCCACACCAGACAGCGCTTCGTTTAACCCCGTGCTCGGCTCGGGTAGCGCTCGCGCTATCCAGCTTGGCTTGAAGTTCACCTTCTAGCCCGCGTTTCGTGGTTCCAGTCTTAAGAGGGGCCGGACATGCTCCGGCCCTTTTTTGTCGGCGGAGAACCTGGGTTTTGTTTTGCACATCATTCGTCGAAAGGACTCATCACTGATGCGCTTTTCATCATTTAGCCGATTTGCTCAAAATTTACTCTGCGGCGCCTTTTTGCTTTTTTCCGTTTCCAGCTCAATTCTCGCTGCACAATCCGATCCCGCCGTCCTTCAGGCCGACAAGAAATTCGTGCAAGCCGCGTCATTACAGAACGGCTCGCTTCTAACCGGGCTCCTCGACGAAGATTTCACCTGGACCGATGCGGACGGCAAAACTCTGACCGCCACCGACGTCTTGCACAACCCTCCCAAGCCCACTTTGGGAGACGAAACCGGGATCGACATCACCGAGCGCACTTACGGGAAGGTCGGCGCCGTTTCCGCCAGCCGCGGCAAGGTGCATGTGCTGCGCATGTGGGTGCAGCGGCCGGGAGGGTGGAAGCTGCTGGTGTATCACGAGGTGAAGCAACTCGAGCAGCCTTCGGCTTCGGCGGGATCCGGCGTGAAGGAGTGCGAGAACCCATGCAAGACTGTGCCGTTTACGCCCGCGAATGAGGCGGAGGCGGCAATTATTGCTTCCTGGCAGGCGCTGGAGACCGGCGTTACCGCGCACGACGCTGACGCCTGGGCGCCGCACATTGCGGAGGAGTTTGTGCAAATCAGTTCGAACAGCGATCACCCCATTTCGAAAGCCGGACGCATCGAGACCTTGAACAAACAGCAGGCGAGTGGAGTCGGCTCCGCCCCGGCTCCGCTGGTGAGCGCGAAGATGTTCGATTTCGGCGACGCCGTGATTATGACTTGCCTGCACCAGCCGTATTCGGGCAAGCCGATTCATGTCAGCCGGTTGTGGATCAAGCGGGATGGAAAATGGATCATGTCCATCAGCTATCAGACGACGATTCAGGCAGCTGCGGCGAAGTAGTTTCGAATGAATGCGGGTGCTTTCGAACGGTGGGACATTCGAATGTTTCACGAAATGTTCCACGAGGAACAATTTGAATATGTCACTCACTGGTTATCATAATCACAAAATTTGCATAAATGTCGGCGCGCCGACATTCCTGGTCCTCACTCTGCTCCTGCTCGGCGCCGCTCCGCTCCTCGCCGGCGAATCCACTTCCCTTCTCCAAGCCGACAACGCGTTTGTTCAGGCGCTGCTGCATAAGGACGCCTCCGCCGCCACAAACTTTTTGTCTGCGGACTTCATGTGGATCGATTCGGTCGGCCATCGCTATACAAAAGAGAAAGTTTTGGAAAGCTTTCCGGCTGTGGCCAATGCCGATGTGGAGGCGCAACCCCGCATTTATGGAACTACGGCGGTTGTGCGCGTGAATCGCGGCAAAATGAACGTGCTGCGCGTGTGGGTAAAGCGCGCGGGTGAGTGGCGCACGCTGCTCTACCAGGAAGTGCTGCAAGTAGAAAAATCGGAACCGCCGGCGGGCAAGACTTCCACCCAGTGCGTGAATCCGTGCAAGACAATTCCCTTCGAGCCGCAGACCGCCAACGAGAAGGAAGCGATCGCTTCCTGGCAGGGCGTGATGCGCGCGATGGCGGAGAGCGATGCCGGCGCCTACGCACCGCTGATTGCCGACGAATTTACCGCTACGGACACTTTTCACGACCGCCCGTTCACCAAAGCGGACCGGCTTGCGCAAATCGAAAAACAGAAAACGACGGGGAGACGCGCCGCGCCGCAGGAATTATTGTCAGCCGAGATGTTTGATTTTGGCGAAACTGTGATGATGATCGCGAAAGAACAGCGGCCCGGCGGAAAATTCTATTTCAATACGCGCATGTGGGTGAAACGCGACGGCCGCTGGCAGATGCTCTTCAGCTTGAATACGCAGATTGAGTAACAGTAGCCGAAGCTTTGTAGGGGCCGGGCTCGCCCGGCCCCTCTTCGATTTCAGCCGCGCCACTTACGTTCCGCCGTCGCACGAGGGACGGAGCAAGCTCCGCCCCTACAATAAACCACCGGCCAACCGAGGTTCGTCCCGCTCAGGCGCTCTGGTAGAGCTTGGTCATCACGAATTCGCGGTGGCCGAGGGCTTCGGCGCAGGTCAGGCGCCCGTTGCAGGTGCGCAGCATGATTTCGATCAGCTGATCGCCGGCCTGGTCCATGGTCATTTCCCGGCGGAGAATTCCAGATACGTCGAGATCGATGTGCTCGCTCATGGTGCGGGCAGTTTTTGGATTAGCAGTGAGCTTGATGACCGGCTCGATCGGATTGCCGATCACGTTTCCCTGTCCCGTTGGGAAAAGATGAACCACGAAACCCGCGGCAGCTTGCAGCGTGACGCATTCCGCGGCGGCGGAGGAAGTGTCCATGTAATAGAGGCCCGGCCCCTTCGCGGGAGCCTCCGCGGGCTTCAGGACGTCGATGAATTTTGCTTTCTTGCCGATTTTCTGGAAATTGCCGAAGGCTTTTTCTTCGATGGTGGTAAGGCCGCCGGCGATGTTTCCTTTTGTGGGCTGCGACTCGGAGAGGTCGCTGGTCTTGTGGCGCTCGATCACTTCCTGGTAGGCACGGAAAACCTGCATGAATTTTTCGCCGATCTCTTTTGTGGCGGCGCGGCTGGCGCAGACGACTTCGGCCCCCGTGAGTTCGGAAGTTTCGCCGAAGCAGGTGGTGGCGCCGAGGGGATCGAGCTTGTCGATCAGGTTGCCGACCGTGGGACACGAACCAAGGCCGGAAGTGGTGTCGCTTTCGCCGCATTTCGTGGAAACGAACAGTTCCTCGATGGAGCAGGTTTCACGCTGTTTTTCGCTGGCCCACTGGACGAATTCGCGCGCCTTGCGGGATGCGTTGGCGATGGTGGTGATGTCGCCGTTGCCTTCGATGGCGAAACCCTCGACGGGCTTGCCGGTTTTGGCGATGCCGTCGACGATGCGGCCGGTCCAGCCGGGCTCGATGCCGATGACCACGCAGGCAGCAACGTTGGGATTCGAGCCAGTGCCGATGAGCGTGCGGAAGTGGAGCTCCAGGTCTTCGCCGAATTGCAGGCGGCCGTAAGCGTGAGGCAGGGCGAGCGTGCCCTTGATGTTATTGGCGACCGCTTCCGCGGCGGCGTTTGAAAGATCGTCGAGCGGCAGAATCACCACGTGATTGCGAATGCCCACGCGTCCGTTTTCCCTGCGGTACCCAAAAAACTGATAGCGTCCCATCGTTACCACCTTTTCGTTTTCATGTTGTGAACGTGCACGTGATTCCCTTTTCCGATTGCGGCGACGGCGCGGCCGACGTCGTGGCCGTATTTCAGAACGGTGTCGCCGGAGCTGATTTCTTTCAGGGCGATTTTGTGGCCAAGCGGAACGGCGTCGAGCGCTTTGAGCGAGATGGTTTCGTCGGTCTCCATGATCCAGCCGGTGAGATCCTGGCCGGGCCGGGCATTTTCGACGACCATCACTCCGACAGTGTCGGCTTTGTCGTGAACAATGAAATGCGTTTCCATGTTTCGTGTCCTCGTGGTCTGAATAAAAAACTATTTGACGGCAGGTTTTTCCGCGCGCGGCTGCGCGGCGCCATCTTTCAACAAGCGATGGACCTCGGCCGCGGCTTTGCTGACTTCCTCGCGAAGAATGTTTTCGGCCAGCGCGGCGTCTTTCGCGCGGATCGCTTGAACCAGCGCGCGCAGATTTTTCAAGCTTTGACGATCCCGCTCGGCGGAGCGATTGGGGTGCGTGAGGCCGAGGCCGCGCCAGCGCCAAATGCGGCCATGAAGGATGGCGAGCATGGAGGCGAGCGTTTCGCTTTTTGCGCCCTCGAAGAGCACTTCGTAGAAATTGTTTTTTGTTTCGAGCATGGACCGGGCGTCCCCGGAGTCGTAAGCTTTTTCGACGGTGGAAAGCGCGCGATCGAGGCGCGCGATTTGCGGTTCGCCGGCCTGTTCGGTGAAAAGGCGCGCGGCGAGTCCTTCGAGGACGGCGCGGATGGCGTAGATTTCGCGAGCTTCTTCTACGGTGAGGGTGCGAACGATGGGACCCTTGTTGGGAACGATAGCGACGAGGCCTTCGGATTCGAGTTGGCGAAGTGCTTCGCGAATCACTGTGCGGGAGACGCCCATCATGCCGATGAGTTCGCGCTCAACGAGGCGTTGGCCGGGATTGAGGCGGCCGGCGATGATGGATTGGCGAAGTTCGTCGAGAACCTGGCGGCGGAGAGGCGCGGCGGATTTGGGGATGACCGCGAGAGCGGAAGAGCGGCGAAGCAAAGGGCTTGACTTCGACATATTCTCGTAATACGGTACTATCATATTATGTCATTTGCAACTCCATTCTTTTGTTTGAGGAACTTGTGATTTCTTCTCCTGTGAAGCTGGCGATCGTAGGCCTTGGACGCTGGGCAAAGGTGCTGACCCGCGCTTCGGCCAAGTCCGACAAATTGAAAATTGTGGCCGGGTACAGCCGTTCGGCGGAAAAGCGCGAAGCGTTTCAGGCGGAGATTGGCGTGCCGGCGGCTCCCACGATGGAGGCAATTCTTGGCGACGCTTCGATTGAGGGCGTGATCCTCACGGTGCCGAATGAGCAGCACCTGCCGATGGCGGCGATGGTGGCGAAGGCGAAGAAACATGTGTACACGGAGAAGCCGATTGCGAGTTCGCTGGTGGAGGGGTTACAGATTGCAGCGCTGGAGAAGAAATACGGAATCACCGTTACTGTGGGACACAGCGCACGATTGATGGCCGGAATCCGGAAGATCAGGGAAGCGATCGACGCGGGGGAGTTGGGACGCGTAGCTTTCATCGAGGCAAATTTTTCGAACAATCGGGCGCTGGAGCTGACGCCAAAGACCTGGCGCTGGTATAAGGACAAGGCTCCCGGAGGGCCGCTGTCGCAACTGGCGATTCACCAGTTTGACGTGCTGCATTATTTGGGCGGCGAAGTGGTGGAGGCGAGCGGGATGTCGTCGAAACTTTCTCCCGTCGGCGCGGAAGTGGACGACCAGTCGATGACTTTGCTGAAGTTCGCGGACGGAAAAATCGGTTATGTGGGTTCGTGCTGGACTTCGCCGGGAATTTTTTCGGTCCGGGTGTTCGGGTCAAAGGGGTTGATGCATTACGAAATTGATTTTGATACGTGGGATACGCCGGACCAGTTGCACAAGAAATCCACGCTGTACATCCAGCGCGGGATTGACGGGTATGCGAAGCGGGAAGAGCTGAAGGTGCCGGAGAGCGACATGTTTCGCGCGGAGCTGGAGATGTTCGCGGAGAGCTGCCGGACGGGCAAGGCGAACGAATTGAGCGCGCAGAATGGGAATGTGGCGGTGGCGATGGTTTATGCCGCGTTGAAGTCGCTGGAACAGAGCGGGCAGAGCGTGGCGATCGCGGGCGTCCTGAACGATGCGCAGAGCCGGGTGACGGAATGACGGGAGGGCCAATGCTTGCGAGCCGGTATTTTGTGGATTTGACGCAGCCGGAGATTGCGGGGCAACTCAAGAAAAACCCGCTGGTGATTCTGCCGCAGGGGAGCGTGGAGCAGCACGGGCCGCACCTGCCGACGGGAACGGATATTTTTGCGTCGAATGTGATTGCGCACGCGGTTGCGGAACGGATGGATGGATTGGTGCTGCCTGGCGGGCCGCTGGGCGTGACTCCCTTACACATGCCGTTTGAGGGGACGATCACGCTTTCGCCTGACACGTACATGAACGTGGTAAAAGAGACATGCGCTTCGGTGGCGCAACATGGGGCGAAGTATCTGCTGATTCTGAATTGGCACGAACTGAACATTCCACCGCTGGGAGTTGCGGCGGACCTGCTGCATCGGGAGCATGGGATGACGGTGCTGACGGTGCAGGCGTGCTTTGTAGCAGAGGATATGTTCGGCAAGGAGTGCGGCGGATTAACGCATGGCGGGGAGATTGAAGCTCTGGCGGTGCTTGCGTATCGCCCGGATCTGGTGCACCTGGAACGGATCGATTATTCCTCGGACCACGCGCACGGACACAAGGTGGATGCGCTGCGGCGGACGCGGAGTTACCAGCCGGTGCTGACGGATGTGCGTTCGATTGCGCCGACGGGATGGTACGGCAGCCCGCAGCACGCGACGATCGAGAAGGCGCAGAAAATGTTGAACAGCGTTGCGGATTCGATTGCCACGGAGTCTGCTGAAATATTCAAGCAGCTGGACAAGATTCAGGGCGGAACGGCGGAATTGCGTCAACTGAGCAAGGTGCGCTGATGGCGCGGTTGTTCAAGCAGGGAGAGGCAAAAGAACTTGGGCTGCCCGGACGCAAGGCGATGGAGATTGTGTCGGGCGAGCGAGGGGCGCGCGGGGTGACTTTACGTTTGGTGGAGATTCCTGTGATGAAACCAGGAGACGAGATCCGGGCAGCGCACCAGCATTCGGAATTTGAAGAGTGCATTTACACGCTTTCGGGGCGGGGGACCACTTTTGCGGACAGCGGAGAATACGAGATGAGACCCGGAGACACACTGCTGATGCCCGCGGGCGAGAAGCATGTTACGCGGAACACGGGAGGTGAGCCGCTGGTGCTGCTTTGCTTCTTCCCAGTTGCGGATATTGTGGCGGCCACGCAGGAACCGAGCGTATTGCCAAGGACACAAAACAGATCATGAGCATCGATGTGCTGTGCCTGCGCCCTGTGGAGGATTTTCGCCGAGTGGGCGCGTTGCCGCCTGATTCACTGAAAATCGCGTACCGTGCTCCGAGTGATGGAGATGTGGCGGAGCTTATGAAAGAGGCCAGGGTGCTGGTGATTCCCGCAGTGGGGCCAAAACTTCCGACCGAACTTTTCGAAAGTGCAAGTGTGAAGTTTGTGCAGGTGACGGGAGCAGGGCTGGACCGGTTGGACCTGGAGTTTCTGAGGCAGCGCGGGATCGGGGCCGCGAACGTCCCGGGAGGAAGCAACGAGGCGGTGGCGGAATACGCGGTGACTACGGCAACCGTTCTCTTGCGGGGACTTTTTTGGGCGGACTCGGAGATTCGCAAAGGCAATTACCGCGAATTCCGTGCGCGAATGATCGCCGACAATTTGCAAGGGCTTGACGGGCTGACTGTGGGGATTATCGGATTTGGGGTTACCGGGGTGGCGGTTGCCGCTGCGTTTCAGAAGCGGGGATGCCTGATTTTTTATTACGATCCGGCGCCGCGCGACCCGCGCACGGCGGAGGCGGTTGGCGCAAAGCCCTGCTCGCTGGAAGATCTTTTCCAACTGGCGGACGTGGTGACCCTGCACGTACCACTACTGCCGGAAACTACCGGCATGATCGGGCGGCGCGAGCTGGCGATGATGAAAGAAGGCGCGATATTAATACAGGGTTCGCGTGGCGGGGTGGTGGACGAGGCGGCACTTGCGGAATCATTGCAGAGCGGATGGCTTGGGGGAGCGGCGGTGGATGTTTATTCAACGGAGCCGCCGGCGGCAGATCATCCGCTGTTCGCATTGAAGGGTGATGCGGCGCGGCGCATTTTGTTTTCGCCGCATGTCGCGGGAGTGACGCGGCAGTCTGCGGCGTATCTCTTCCGGACGGCGTGGCGAAACGTGGAACGCGTGTTCAGCGGGAAAGAAGCGCCACACCACGTGGTGACCTGAAAGTAGACGAAATCAAATTGTCGGGACGCCGGGTTTTTACGGCACGGAGAATACCACGTGGTCAAAGCAGGTTCGGCACGAAAAGCCAGGCCGTGGTACACGATTCTCTACTTGCAGGTGCTGATTGCGGTGCTGATCGGCTGCGGGATCGGGGGATTTTTTCCGAAAGCCGGGATGGCGCTGAAGCCGCTGGGCGACGCGTTCGTTTCGCTGATCCGGATGATGATCGCGCCGGTGATCTTCTGCGTGATTGTGCAGGGAATCGCGTCGATGAGCGACCTGAAAAAGCTGGGGACGCTGGGCGTGAAGACGCTGATTTATTTTGAAGTTGTTTCGACGCTGGCGCTGGTCATAGGAATTGTGGTGGCAGTGGTTTTTCATCCAGGCTCGGGACTGAACATTGACGCCGCGACGCTGGATCCGAAAGCTGCGGCGGTGTTTGTGGGGCGCGCGAAAGAGACCGGCTTCATTCCCTTCCTGCTGGGGTTTATTCCAAAAACATTTGTTGGGGCGCTGGCTGACGGCGAAGTGCCGCAGGTGCTGCTGATTTCGATTTTGACGGGATTCGCGATTGCGAATATGGGCGAGTTTGGGAAGAAGGCGCTGGGCTGGATTGAAGTGGCGAACAAGGTGGTGTTCGGGATTGTGCGGATTGTGGTGCGGGCCGCGCCGTTGGGGGCGCTGGGAGGGATGGCGTTCACGGTGGGAAGCTACGGCGTCGCGTCGCTGGCGAACCTGCTGAAGCTGATGGGAACGTTTTATTTGTCGAGCTTCTTGTTTGTGGTGGTGGTGCTGGGAATCATCGCGCGGCTGGCGGGGTTTTCGATTTTCCGGTTTTTGGCGTACATCAAAGACGAGTTGCTGATTGTGCTGGGAACGAGTTCTTCGGAAACGGTGCTGCCGGACATGATGCGGAAGCTGGAGGGATTGGGAGCTTCGCGGTCGGTGGTGGGGCTGGTTTTTCCAACGGGCTACGTTTTCAATACGGATGGGACGAATATCTATCTGACGCTGGCGGCGTTGTTTCTGGCGCAGGCTACGAATACTCATCTTTCGCTGGGGCAGATCAGCGGGATCTTGTTGTTCGCGCTGGTGGCTTCGAAGGGCGGATCCGGGGTCACGGGAACGGGATTTGTGACGCTGGCGGCGATTTTGGCGGCGGTGCCGTCGATTCCGGTGCAGTCTCTGGCGTTGCTGGTGGGGATTGAAAAATTCATGAGCGAGTGCCGGGCGCTGACGAACGTGGTGGGAAACGGAGTGGCGACGCTGGTGGTGAGCCGCTGGCAAGGCGAACTGGACGTGGAGAAGATGCGCCGGGTGATGGAGAAGCCGCCAGAGAACTCTGAAACGAATTCCGCGTAAAAGACGTTACACTATCGGGAAACGCTTGCTGCTTGCGAGCGAATTGCAATTTCTTACCTGGGGGATTTATGCCCGCCACTGCGATGGATCGTCGAACATTTTTAAGAGTTTCGGCTGTGAGCGGAGGAGGATTTTTGTTGGCCTGCCACTTGCCGGGGATTGCGGATGCGCTGGCTGGGCAAGCAGCCGCGGGGCAGGCTCCTGCTGCTGCGTTTATTCCAACCGCGTTTGTGCGCGTGGCGGCGGATGGGATTGTGACGATTACGGCGAAGAATCCGGAGATCGGGCAAGGCGTGAAGACGCACCTGCCGATGCTGATCGCGGAAGAGTTTGATGTGGACTGGAAGGATGTGCGAATTGAGCAGGCTGACCTGGATGAGACGAAGTATGGGGTGCAGCGTGCGGGTGGCAGCACAGCTACACCGATCAATTGGGATCCGTTGCGGAGAGTGGGAGCGGCTTGCCGGCAGATGTTTGTTGCGGCGGCGGCGCAGACGTGGGGAGTGCCGGATTCGGAGTGCGAGACTTCATCCGGGAAAGTGACGCATTCAAGTTCGAAGCGGAGTTTGGCGTATGGCGCGCTCGCGGCAAGAGCCGCGACGATGCCTGTGCCGGACTTGAAGAGCGTGGCGCTGAAGGATCCGAAAAATTACAAGATTATCGGCAGGGCGACGATGGGCGTGGATGTGCCGTCGATCGTGGCTGGGAAACCGATTTACAGCATTGATTTCCGGGTGCCGGGAATGTTGTGGGCGGTATATGAGAAGTGTCCGGTGTTTGCAGGGAAAGTGGTGAGCGCGAATGTGGAAGAGATCAAGGCGCTGCCTGGCGTGAAGCAGGCGTTCGTGGTGGAAGGGACAACGGAGCTTTTGGGATTGCATGCGGGCGTGGCGATTCTGGCGGAGAGCTGGTGGCAGGCGAACAGTGCACGGAAGAAACTGCAGATCAAGTGGGACGAGGGCGCAACCGCGCAGCAGAGCAGCGCAGGATTCTTGCGGCGTGCGCAGGAACTTTCGAAACAGGCGCCGGCGGTGATGATGCGGAAGGACGGCGACGCGGAGAAGGAGCTGCAATCGGCGGCCAAGGTCGTTGAGGCGGAGTATGAGTACCCGTTTATCGCGCACGCGCCGATGGAGCCGGAGAATTGCCTGGCGCATTTTCACGATGGGAAGCTGGAGTTCTGGTCGCCCAGCCAGACGCCGGAGGCGGGACGGCTGCAGGTGGCGAAGGTGCTGGGGATTCCGCACGACGACATCATTGTGCATTTGAAACGAGCGGGCGGCGGATTTGGACGGCGGCTGACGAACGATTACATGCTGGAAGCAGCGGCGATCGCGAAGCAGGCGGGCGTTCCGGTGAAGCTATTGTGGACGCGCGAGGACGATTTTCATCACGATCACTATCGGCCAGCGGGATTTCATTTCCTGAAAGGCGGAGTGGACGCATCGGGAAAAGTGGTGGCGTGGAAAAATCATTTTGTGACGTTTGGAGAGGGCGAGACGTTTGCGCCATCGGCAAATATTCCGGGGAACGAGTTTCCGGGAACGTTTTTGCCGAATTTTCATTTTGGGGCTTCGCTGATGCCGCTGGGCGTGCCGACGTATGCGCTGCGGGCACCGCGGAGCAATGCGTTTTCGTGGGTGTTCCAGTCGTTCACCGATGAACTGGCGTATGCAGCAGGAAAAGATCCGATGGAATTTCGGCTGGAATTGCTGGGACTGCCGCGGATCACGACACCGGATATAAAGCCAGATCCATTTTCCAGCAGCATGGATGGGGCGCGAATGCAGGGGGTGGTACGGCTGGCGGCGGAGAAGTCGGGATGGGGCAAGCGGAGTTTGCCGAAAGGCACGGGAATGGGCGTGGCGTTCCAGTTTTCACACCGCGGATATTTTGCGGAGGTGGTGGAGCTGAGCGTGGACACGAAGAATGCGGTAAGGGTGAACAAGATTTGGGTGGCGGGGGATATCGGCAGCCACGTTATCAATCCTGGGAATGCGGATAATCAGGTGCGCGGGGCGGTGCTGGAGGGATTGAGTTCAGTGATGAGTTATGAAATTACGATCGACCGGGGACGCGCGGTGCAGAGCAATTTCCATGAGTACACACCGATGCGGATGAACCAGCTGCCGCGGGAGATTGAAGTGCATTTTCTGCGGACGGATAATCCGCCGACGGGATTGGGAGAGCCGGCGTTGCCGCCGGTGTTGCCGGCGGTGTGTAATGCGATTTTTGCGGCGACGGGGAAGAGGATACGGTCGTTGCCTTTGGCGAAGCATGGATATAGTTGGGCGTGAGGGCGAAAGGCGCCCGCCTCGGAAGGCGGCCGCTACATAGGCGGAATTTCCAGATTACGGACCAGCCAGGGGACCAGGATTTTGCGGAAGATGACCGGGTCGGGCCAGATTTTTACTTGACGGCCGAGGTGGCCGCCTTGCGGATTGATCCAGGCTTCTTTTGGGACGTCGCCGCTGCTGAGGAGCAGGTAGGCGTCGGAGATTGGCACTTGCGTGTCTTGCGCGCCGGCGATGATTAACATCGAAGTTGTCGGCTTCCCCAATAAATGTTGGTTGACGAGAGAGAGCTTGGGAAGGATTTCGCCCAGGTCTTCGGTTTTGTTGGCGCCTTCGAAAATGGACATCAGCGCTGGGCCGAGGCCGAAGAGATATTCGCGATTGCCGAGAGTTTTTTGCAGCACGAAGTTTTTTTCGAAGGTGGCATCAACCGGCGGCGACTGCGCGACCACGACTTTCAGGCGGGCGCGTTCGACGATGGCGAGCTTTGTGGCCCAGTAGGCGCCGAAGCTTTGACCATCCACGCCGATGCGGGATTTGTCGACTTCGGGGCGGGTCTGCAGGTAGTCGATGACTTTCGAAAACATGCGGTCGGCGGTTTCGCTGGCTTTGATGGGAGCCTGACCGGTGCCGGGCGAGTCCAGGCCGATGTAGCCGATGCCGGAGCCGAGGACGACGCCAAAATTTTCGGTGAGATCTTCCTTGCGGCTGTCGAGGCCGCTGATGGCGATCACCGTAGGCACTGGGCCTTTGACGTTTTTGGGAAGGCGGAGGTAGCCGACGATTTCGGAGCTTTCGAAGGGAATGTGGACGACTTCGAGAGGCGGGTCCATCATTTTCGCGTGGGCGAGGAAAGCTTCGAGCGCTTTGGCGTAGGCGCGTTTTTTTCCGGCGGAGGCGGGGACCGGCCAGCGCGCGAAGGAATAGAGGCGCCAGGCGCGGACGAAATTCTTGTCGGCTTGAGCGGGATTGCTGGAGAGGAGTGAGTTCCCTTCCGTCATGTAGCGATCGGCGACGGAGCTGAAGGCGGCGGCCCAGTCGTCGTTGTCGGTGGTGTTGATGTGAGAGAAGGCTTCGCGGACGTCGGCGGGATCGAGGCCGATGAGCGGGTACATGCCGTTTTCGGCGCGCTTGATGGCTTCGGTTTTGATTTCGTCGAGGGTGCGTTCTTTTTGAGGCTGCTGAGCGCGGGTGGCGGCTGGCAGCGCGAGGAATAGGAAGCCTGCGAGCGAATAAAGAATTTTCTTTTTCAACTGAGATCTCCTCATGGAATTACTTACTTCGCTTTCGTGAGCGCCGCCTGGTAATACGACGGGTCGTAATATTTTTCGGGGGAAGGCGGGTGGCCGCCCCATTGGCCTTCGACTTCCGCGCGTAGTTTCAGGACGTTTTCGAAGCCGCGGAGATCGAACTGTGCGTCTTTGGCGAAGCCGCCGGGGTGCGTGATGCTGATGTCGTAATCTTCGGCGGCGATTTCCGGGGCGAGATGATATTGGGCGGCGATGAGATCGATAACTTGCTGTTTGTTGGCGGGATTCAGAAGCCAGCGCTGGGCTTCGATGCAGGCGGAGAGAAAGGCGATGAGAAGATCTCGGTGATCCCTGGCCCAGGCGCGTTGAGAGAAGAAACCGGCGGCTTGGTAGGGGCCGATTAGTTGTTGGACGGAGCCGAGGCTGACGAAGCCTTCTTTTTTGGCTACCAAGGAAACTGGAGGCCCGAGCATGGAGCCGGCGAATTCTTTTTGTTCGCGCATGGCGATGAGGCGTTGTGGAGTGGCACCGAAGGGTTTGATTTCGTAATCCTTGCCTGCGGTGAGGCCGCTGAGCGAAAGGATTTTTTTCATTTGGAGCGCGTAGGCGGTGTTGGGAGCGTCGACGATTAGCGTTTTGCCGCGGAGGTCCGTGATTGACTTGATGTCCTTCTGGGCGATGAGTTCGTTTTGCGAGCCTTCCCCGCCCATGACGATGACGACGTCCTGATGGGCTAGTTCGACCATGGCAACGGCGTTGTCGACGGCGAGATAGGCGACATCGCCCTTTCCGGCGGCGAGGTCGGCGCGCAACTCGTCGGAGTTTTTCTTGTTGTCGTTGAGGATTTCGAGGCCGTATTTGGCGAAGAGGCCTTGTTTGTCGGCGACGACAAACTGGATCGGGCGTCCCAATAAAGTGAGGACGTGGATTTGTTGCGGCGGAGCGGTCTGCGCACGCGCGCCGGTGCAGAGGAGAAGCGCGCACACGGCAATGCTCGATTTAAACGGAAAGATGGATTTCATGGGCAATCTCCTGGCGAGCGGAATCAAGGCGCGCCTTCGTTGAGTTTGTCGAGCGACCATTCCGTCACAGGCATTGGGTCGAGGATCGGTTTGCCGAGGTTGGGACAGCTGAGAGCGTAGAGGCCGGTATCGGTGGCGGCCCAGATGATGTTGCGGTCCCATTCAATGAAGACGTTGTCGACGGTGCGGTCGTAGCTGCCAAATTTCTTGAGGTCGCCGCCTTGGGGCGGGATGAAATAGGCGACTTCTTGGGGATTATAGAGATCGCCGATGTCGTAGCAGCGAAGTCCGGCGATGAAATAGGAATAGGCAATGAATTCCTGGCGAGGTTTGCCGGGCGCTTTTAGGTGCGGCGGATTGTGCGCGCCGAAACGGCCGCGCTTGAAGCAGAAATCGCGGTAGGGGGCTTCGGGAGGAGGAATGGGGCGCGGGAGTTGCGCGACAGGGACGGGATGGGCTTCGTCGCGGATATCAATGACCCAGTTGGGCAGATAGATCTGGTTGCAATCGGAGTTGGTGGTTTCGCCGTTGGTGATGACGAATCCACGGTCCAGGACGCCACAGTAGATGGTATGGAAGGCGATGCCCATGCCGGAATATTGTGCCGGGGGTTCGAAGCGGCCGATTTCTTTTTGATGCTGGGGATCGGAGAGATCGAGAATGATGAAGCCGTTGCAGCCGAAAGCGCCGTAGCCGCGATTACCGCCGTCTTCGAGTTTTTTGGGGACGTAGACGGGACCGTGGAGGCCGGCGAAGGGAGTCTGGTCGGCGACAACTTTGGGAGGAACTAGCTTCGACCAGATCCACTTGTTGTATTCGGCTTCTTCGCCTTTGCGGGAGCCGGGAACCCACCACATGGAGACTTCCTTGGCGCTCCCGGGGTCTGACGCGTCGACGATCATGTTGCCGTTGATCAACTGGCGGAAGTAGGACGGCTGATGGATGTAGGATTCGTCGGGAGCGGTGTCGAGGTAGGCGTATTTGCCGCCGTCGTAGTAGTTGCGATGAGTGCCCTGGCCGGTGGCGCCGGTGCTGAATTCGGAGAGCTTCACGATTTTGGAAGGGTCGGTGGCGTCGTAGAAGCGGACGCCTCGGAGGCCTTTGAAGTTTTTGCGTTTGTCGTCGAGATGCGGGTCGTCGTACTTGCCCATGGGCGCTTCGGGCGTGGAATCGGTGATGGGTGTCTGTGAGCCGGTCATGAGGATCCACTTTTTGAGGCTCTTGTTGTAGGCGACCTGGACCTGGAAGCCATCGAAGCCGCCTTTGTTGAACATGGTGGGCTTGCGGACGTTGCTGACGTCGAGGACGTCGCCCTGCTGAAAAATATAGCGGCGGTCTCCCGCAGACATCATTTGCATCTTGCCGTGGCGAGATTCGCCGGGGCCGATGTGTGCGAGGACCTCCATATTGCGGATATACATGCGACGGTCGAGGTAGGAGATGCTGTTGGGACTGGGGTGGCCATGATGATCGGCGAGGGCAGAGAGAGGCGAACTTGCCAGAGCGAGACCGGCACCAGCGGCGGTGCGGAGGAAGCTGCGGCGAGAGGGAGTGAAGAGGCCCTCCGCTGAGTCTGGCTGGGGGAGGGATGACAACTGAGGCGGACGCGCGGACTTCTTTCGTTTCATTCGTGGCTCCTTGGATTGAGCCCGGCGGGCACCTGGCCCCGGCCGGAGGCTTCTGGGTGTCTGGGCTAGTTGCCGAGGCTGGGGAGAGACAAACCCGAGAGCCGAAAGTGGCAAAGAGGCCAACGACACCGTAAAGAGGTAGGACCCCTGTACCACTTTGAAAGTGAGGGTGTCAACGATTAAATGAGGTGAATCATAAATATCGATGGATGGGCTGTACAGGGATGGGGTGATTTGGTATGTTGGTAGGACCACTTAGGATTCTCTGTGACGAATCCTTCCGAACGGCCCAAACATCTGGGCCAGGTAGCGTTGGGGAGGCCAACCATGGCGATTGCCACAATCAACCCGGCAACCGGGCAAGTGATCAAGTCGTTTGACGCGCTGACCAGCGCGGGCATTGAAGCAAAACTCCAGAAAGCCATCGAGACGTTTGGCAGCTATCGGCATACCTCGTTTGCGCAACGCGCGGAGTGGATGCTGAAAGCGGCGGCCATTTTGGAGAACGAGAAGGAAGCGTTCGGCAAGGTGATGACGACGGAGATGGGCAAAACGCTGCGGTCGGCGGTGGATGAAGCGGCGAAATGCGCGTGGGTTTGCCGGTATTACGCGGAAAACGCTGAGAAATTTCTGGCGGATGAGGCGGTGGAGACCGGAGCGAAGCAGAGCTACATCCGGTACCAACCGCTGGGGCCGGTGCTGGCGGTGATGCCGTGGAATTTTCCGTTCTGGCAGGTGTTGCGCTTTGCGGCGCCGGCGCTGATGGCGGGGAATGTGGGACTGCTGAAGCACGCGTCGATCGTGCCGCAAAGCGCGCTGCTGATCGAGGATCTATTTCACCGGGCGGGATTTCCGGACGGTGCGTTTCAGACTTTGCTGATTGGATCGAAGGAAGTGGACAAGATTCTGGGCGATCCGCGGGTGATGGCGGCAACGCTTACAGGCAGTGAACAAGCGGGTATTGAAGTGGGCATCGGAGCGGCGAAGAGAATCAAGAAAGTGGTGCTGGAACTGGGGGGAAGCGACCCTTTCATCGTGATGCCGAGCGCGAATCTGGAAACGGCGACGAGCACGGCGGTGAAAGCGCGGATCTTCAACAACGGGCAATCGTGCATCGCGGCGAAGCGGTTCATCGTGGCGGAGAGCATTGCGGAAAAATTCGAAAGCCTGTTCGCGCAGAAAATGGCGGCGGTGAAGGTGGGCGACCCCTTTGACGCGAGCACGGAAGTGGGACCGCTTTCGACACCGCAGGGCGTGGAAGACCTGGTTCGCGACGTGCGTAAATCGGTGGAAGCAGGGGCAAAGATTCTGACCGGCGGCAAACCACTGGACCGGCCGGGGAATTTTTATGCTCCGACGGTATTGGTGAACATTCCGAAGGATTCGCCGGCCTACAAGGAAGAGATGTTCGGGCCTGTGGCGAGCGTGTTCCGGGCGAAGAATATTGATGATGCGATTCGAATCGCGAACGACAGCCGGTTTGGGCTGGGGGCCAGCGCCTGGACAAATGATGCCGGGGAACAGCGGAAATTCATCGAGGAGCTGGATGCGGGGATGGTGTTCATTAACAAGATGGTGGCTTCGGACCCGCGGATACCGTTCGGAGGGGTCAAATGGTCGGGGCACGGGCGGGAGTTGGGAGCCTGGGGGATCCGAGAGTTCACGAACATCAAGACAGTATGGGTGGAGCAGGGCTAGGAGAAGGGTAAGAAAGGGTTGCGGAGGAGGGGCGGGAATGGTAGGTTGGTCCGACAACTCGACCATACCTCGATCTCCCTGGCTCGCCGCCCATGATGTCCCCTACCGCGCGGGGTTCAGATCAATGAGTCGACTGAATCCATGCGGCAACGGAGGTTGAGATGTACAAGATTATTCGGGCCTCTCGCCTTTACGAACAAATCGTCCAGCAAGTTGAAGAATCGATCCACAAGGGCGCGCTGAAGCCTGGGGACCAACTGCCTCCGGAGCGCGAGCTTGCGGAGCAATTTGGGGTGAGCCGGACAGCGGTGCGCGAGGCAGTGAAAACGCTGCGGGAAAAGGGACTGGTGGAGGCATATCCGGGGCGCGGGACATTTATTACGGATGGAAGTTCTAACACGATGAAGCAGTCGCTGCACCGGATGATGCGCTCTGGAAACGAAGGATTCGCGTTTCTGGCGGAAGTGCGAGCGATTCTGGAACCGGAGATTGCGGCGCTGGCGACGACGCGCGCTGACAAGGAAGACCTGGCGGCGATGCGGGAACAGGTGGAAGTGATGGACGCGTCGAAGACGGATCCCGATACGTACATCGAGGCGGACCTGGATTTTCATCTGGCACTGGCGGAGGCGGCGGGGAATCCGATCATACTTTCATTGATTGATTCGATTGTGGGGCTGCTGCGCGAGCAGCGAATTGGAATTTTTCAGGTGTCGGGCGGAGCGGAACGCGGCCAGTATCACCATAAAAAAATTCTGGAAGCCGTGGAGCACCGGGATTCCGCCGGAGCGCGAGAGGCGATGAAGGCGCATTTGAAACAGGTACGCGAGGATTCGCGAAACGCGCCCAGCGAATAATCTAAAAAGACTTGGCAGCGAGTGTGATTCGGGAGAGGTGAGGTCTTGGCTAAATTAGGGTTTGTGGGCCTGGGAGTGATGGGCAGCGAAATGGTGAACCGGCTGCTCAGCAAAGGGCACAGCGTTACGGGGTATAACCGGACGCGTTCGAAAGCAGAGTGGCTGATCAAGAAGGGGATGAAGTGGGCGGATTCGCCGCGGGCGGTGGCGGCGGAAACCGATGTGGCGTTTTCGATGGTGACGAATTCGGCGGCGTTGGGCGCGGTGATGAACGGGCCGGATGGAATGATTGCCGCGGCGACACCGGGGAAGTTGTTCGTCGAGATGAGCACGGTGAGCCCGGCATTCAGCCGGGAGATCGCGGGAAAGATTCGGGAAAAGGGCGGGGACATGATGGATGCACCCGTATCCGGAAGCGTAATCACACTGCAGGAGGGGAAACTCTCGGTGATGGTGGGCGGACGGAAGGACACTTTCGAAAAGGTGAAGCCGCTGCTGCTGGACATCGGGCCGAAGGTGACGCACGTGGGCGATAACGGCCTGGCGCTGGTGATGAAGATTGGGACGAACTTGAGCCTGGCGGTGCAGATGCTGGCGTTTTGCGAAGGAGTGCTGCTGGCGGAGAAGAGCGGGATTGCGCGGGAAGTGGCGGTGGACGTTCTGACGCACAGCGTTATCGCGTCGCCGATGGTGCAATATCGGGGGCCGTTTGTGCTGAAGCAGCCGGCGGAGGCGTGGTTCAACGTCAACATGATGCAGAAGGACATGCTGCTGGCGCTGGAGTTGGGAAGGCAACTGGACGTGCCGATGCCGACGACGGCGGTAACAAATGAATTTCTGACGGCGGCGCGCGGGATGGGGCTGGTGGAAAAGGATTTTGCGGTGATGTTCGAGGTGTTGGCACAAATGTCCGGGGTGAAGGCATGAAAACGGTTACGGATTCTGCAAAGACGGAGAACGGGGTGGCGGCGGAAGTTGGGCTGCGGCTGTACCGGCAGATGGTGCGCATCCGATTGTTTGAAGAACAGGTGAATGAACTCTACACACGCGCGCTGATGCCTGGGCTCGCTCACCTGTACATCGGCGAGGAAGCGGTGGCGGTGGGGATTTGCGAAGCGCTGACGAATAAGGACTACGTCACCAGCACGCATCGCGGCCACGGACATTGCCTGGCGAAGGGAGCGACGCCGGACCGGATGTTCGCGGAACTTTTGGGGAAGGAAGCGGGGTACTGCCGGGGCAAGGGCGGCTCGATGCACATTGCGGATCCGGCGACCGGAAATCTAGGGGCGAATGCGATTGTGGGCGGAAGCGCGGGGATCGCGACGGGCGCGGCGTTGACGGCGAAACGCTTGAAGACGGAGCAGGTGGCGGTTTGTTTTTTTGGAGAAGGCGCGCTGGGGCAGGGCGTGTTGTATGAAGTGATGAACCTGGCGGCGCTGTACAAGCTGCCGGTGATTTATGTTTGCGAGAACAATCTTTATACGGAGTACACGCATTTTTCGGAGACCACGGCGGGAGACATTCTGGCGCGGGGAACGGCGTTTGGAGTGCACGCGGAGAGCGTGGATGGGCAGGACGTGCGCGCGGTACATGCGGCGGCGCAGAGGCTGGTGAGCCGGGCGCGGCGGGGCGAAGGACCTTCGCTGCTACTTTGTAATACGTATCGCTACACCGGGCATCACGTTGGCGACATCAACCGGGAGTATTACCGGTCGAAGCAGGAAGAGATGGAGTGGAAGACGAAGCGGGACCCCATCAAGAACATGGGCGAGTGGCTGGCCGGGCAGAAGATGGCCGATGCGGGCGCGCTGCAGAAGATTGAGAGCGAAGCGCGCGAAGAGATGAAGGCCGCCGTGGAGTTTGCGATCACCGCTCCGTATCCCGGGGTTGAGGAGGTCGACCAGGACGTTTATGCCTGAGACAGCGATTCGGGAATTGACATTCGCGCAAGCGGTGCGCGAAGCGCTTGCGGAAGAGATGCGGCGCGACCCACGCGTATGCATTTTTGGGGAAGACGTGGCGGAGGCGGGGACACCGTTCAAAGTGTTATCCGGGCTGGTGGAAGAGTTTGGGTCGGAACGCGTGCTGGATACACCGATTTCGGAAGCGGGATTTACCGGAATGGGCGTGGGCGCGGCGATGACGGGATTGCGACCGGTGGTGGACATAATGTTCGGGGATTTTTTGACACTGACGATGGACCAGCTGGTGAATCAGGCGGCGAAGGTTCATTACATGTCGGGCGGAACGTGGAAAGTGCCGATGGTGCTGCGGACGACGCTGGGGGCGACGCGGCGATCGGCGGCGCAGCACTCGCAATCGCTGCATGCGTGGCTTTGCCACGTGCCGGGGCTGAAAGTGGTGATGCCCTCGACGCCTTACGACGCGAAGGGATTGCTGAAGACAGCGATCCGCGACGACAACCCGGTGATTTTTCTGGAAGACAAGATGATGTACAAGCAGAAGGGCGCGGTGCCGGCGGAGGAGTACACGATTCCGTTTGGAGTGGCCGACGTGAAGCGCGAAGGGGAAGACATTACGCTGGTGGCGACGAGCAGCATGGTGGAAGTGGCGCTGGGCGCGGCGAAATTACTGGAAGGCGTTGGCGTCAGCGCGGAAGTGATCGATCCGCGGACAATGTGGCCGCTGGACGAGAAGACACTGGTGGAATCGGTGAAGAAGACTTCGCGGGCGATTGTGATTGATGAAGGTTATGGCCGATACGGAGTGACCGGAGAGATTGCTTCGGTGATTGCCGAGGGCGCATTCTTTAACCTGGAGGCGCCGGTGAAGCGGATGGGGGCGATGCACGTGCCGATTCCCTTTTCGCCGCCGCTGGAAGACGTTACGGTGCCGACGGAGCAGACGGTATTTGAAGCGGCGCGGGCGATGTGTGGGAAGGGATGAGATTGGGCGTTGGATTCCCTGAGTTTTGCAGAATGAAAGGTTGAGGTCCTTCGGCCCGGCAGAAAGCGCTGGGCCTCAGGATGACAGTTTTCTTTCTCTTTGGATTTCAGTTGTTGTTGAATGCGGGAGGTTGACTTGGCACTGAAGACTTATGGCCCGATGGCGGTGGATTGGGAAAATCGCATTGATTTCGACCGCTTGCGCAAGGAGCGGCTGGCGCGGGCGAAGGCGTTATTGGCGAAGTCCGAAATGGGCGCGCTGCTGTGCTTCGACATGAACAATGTGCGGTACATCACCTCGACGCACATCGGGTCATGGGCGCAAGACAAGATCAGCCGGTTTTGTCTGTTGCCGCAGAATGGCGAGCCGATCCTGTGGGATTTTGGTTCGGCGGCGCGGCACCACCAGCAGAATTGCCCGTGGCTGGGAGATCGTTCGCGGCCGGGAATTCCACTTTTGCGCGGGGCGATGTCGCCGGAGATGGGGCGCGCGGAAAATGTGGCTAAGAAAATCAAGCGGGAGCTGGAGATACACGGACTGTTGAATGAGCCGCTGGGAATCGACGTGGTGGAGCCGCCGATTCTGTTTGCACTGCAAAAAGAAGGCATCAAGATTGTGGATGGGCAGCAACTGATGTCCGACGCGCGGGTGATCAAGACGCAGGATGAAATTTCACTGTTGAATCATTCGGCGATGATGGTGGACGCGGCGTACGACGAGTTGTATCGCGCGATGAAGCCGGGATTCAGCGAAAACCAGGCGGTGGGGCTGGCGAGCAAGGTGTTGTACGACCTCGGGTCGGAATATGTGGAAGCGGTGAACGCGATTTCGGGCGAGCGTTGCAATCCGCATCCGCATGTCTTCAGCGATCGCGTGCTGCGGCCGGGCGATCCGGTGTATTACGACATTCTGCATTCGTACATGGGCTATCGGACGTGCTACTACCGGTGTTTTTCGATCGGGTACGCTTCCCACGGGATGATTGATGCGTACAAGCGGTGCCGCGATTATCTGGATGCGGCGATTGAACTGGTGCGACCGGGGCGGACGACGGCGGAGATTGCGTCGGTGTGGCCGAAAGCGGAAGAGTTTGGATTTCCGGATGAAGAGGCGGCGTTCGCGCTGCAATTCGGGCACGGGATTGGGCTGGCGATCTGGGAGAAGCCAGTGATCAGCCGGATGGTTTCGCTGGAGCACTCGCACGAAATCAAGCCGGGAATGGTGTTTGCTCTCGAAACTTTCTGGCCTTCGAAGGATGGATGGAGCGCGGCACGCATCGAGGAAGAGATTGTGGTGACAGAGACGGGCCATGAAGTGATTACGCGCTTCCCTGCGGAAAAATTGATGGTGGCGGGCGCGCACTATTTCACAGTTGACGGACCGCTTTCGACCACGCGCGAGCACGAGGCGGCTCCCAATTCACAGGTGAAACAGATGGTGGCAGGCGCGAAGAGAGAAGGAGTGGCAGCCACGGATTGATTCGGTGAATCCCGGCTTACAGGAAAATTATGGCGATTAGCGTGGTGATGCCTGCGCTGGAGATGGCGCAGGAAAACGGAAAGTTGTTGGCGTGGCGCAAGAAAGAGGGTGAGCGCGTCGCGAAGGGCGAGCCATTGCTGGAAATTGAGACGGACAAAGCGGTGGTGGAGATCGAAGCGCCTGGGGATGGGATTCTGGCGGGGATTACGGCGGATGTGGGCGCGGTGATTCCGGTTGGGGAGACGATTGCTTGGCTGGTGGCGCCGGGAGAGAAGCCTCCGGCGAAGGCGGTGACGGCGGCGCCTGCGGCCAGGGCGACGAGTGCGGCGCAGGCTGCCGCGGCGGCTCCGGCACAAGTGAGATCGGCGGCTGCGGCTGGCGCTGCGGCGCAGATTTCGCCGAAGGCGCGGCGGTTGGCGAAAGAACTCGGCGTGGAGATTGCGGGGATTCATGGCACGGGGCCGGATGGAACGATTACGTCGGAGGATGTGCAGGCGGCAGCAAACGCGAAGGGGTCGGCTGCGCCGGCCGCGGCGACGGCTGCAGGAGTGACTGCGACTGAGCCGCTTAGCCAGTTGGCGCGGTTGATGGCGGAGCGGACGACGCAGAGTTGGACGAGTGTGCCACATTTTTTCCTGGTACAGAGCGTGGATTGCGGACCGTTGATCGAGGCGCAGAAAAAATTGAGCGCGGGGAGCGCGGCGGGAACGGCTCCTACGATTACGGACTTGCTGATTAAGGTGATTGCGCGGGTGCTGGAGAAGCATCCGCGGATGAATGCAAGCTGGGCCGGAGACGGGATTCGGCTGAACGCTGATATCAATATCAGCGTGGCGATGGCGGTGAAGGACGGGGTGGTGGGCGCGGTGATTCCTAAGGCGAACAAGGAGCCGATTGCGGCGCTGTCGGTTTTGCGGCGGGAGTTGACGGAGCGCGCGCGCGCGGGGCGGCTGCGGCCGGCGGACATCAGCGGAGGGACGTTCACGCTGAGCAATCTGGGGATGTACAAGGTGGATGCGTTTACCGCGATCATTACGCCGCCGCAGTGCGCGATTCTGGCGGTGGGCGCGATTGCGGACGCGGTAGTGCCCGTGGATGGAAAGCCGGGAATCCGGCCGATGATGACGATGACGCTTTCGAGCGACCATCGAGTGGTGGATGGAGCGCGGGCCGCGGAATTTCTCGGCGAACTGACGGGCGCGATTCGCGAACCGGAAAAGTGGTTGTAGGGCGGGGATTCTAAGAACCGACCTCCGGGTTGGGGTTCGGGCAAGCGAAGAGTTTCCTCAGGGGCTGAAGCACAATTTTGCATGGCTTAAATGTCGGAGCTAAAGCTCCGACCCCCTGAAAACAATTCAGGAGATGAGTTCAAGCAGCTCTTTGAGAGGGGTGTAGCTTGCCATCAACGACGTCTCCGCGGCCCCAACTATGACCACGCCCACCCGTAAGAAAAAACCTCTCTACCTGAATCCAACTGCGCAAGTACTTTTCGCCGTGGCGGCCGCGGTGGTGCTGGGATATTTCCGTCCGGCAACGGCGATGGCGATGAAGCCGCTGGGGGACGGATTCATCCGGCTGATCACGATGATCATCACGCTGATTATTTTCTGCACGGTGGTGACGGGGATCGCCGGCATGGAGGACATGAAGAAGGTTGGCCGGGTGGGCGGGAAGGCGCTGATTTATTTTGAAGTTGTTTCGACACTCGCTTTGATTATTGGATTGTGCGTTGGCAATCTTGTGCAACCGGGGGCCGGCTTCAACATCAATCCAGCCACCCTCGATGCCAAAGCAGTGACGGATTATGCCGGGCAGGCCAAGGCGCAAAGCGTTTCGGATTTTGTGCTGCACATCATTCCGAGCACGGTGGTGGACGCTTTTGCGAAAGGCGACATCCTGCAGGTGCTGCTGATTTCGATTTTGTTCGGGTTCGCGGTTTCGGCGATGGGCGCGCGCTGCAAGCCGATCATGGAGGTGTTCGAGGCACTGACGCACGCGGTGTTTGGGATCGTGAATATCGTGATGAAGCTGGCGCCGCTGGGGGCGTTCGGGGCGATGGCGTTTACGGTGGGGAAATTCGGATTGTCGTCGCTGGGACCGTTGTTGAAACTGATTGTGGTGTTTTATCTGACTTCTCTGCTGTTCGTGCTGCTGGTGCTGGGGCTGATTTGCAGCGCTTGCGGATTCAGCATCTTCAAGTTTTTGCGGTACATCAAGGAAGAGATTGTGCTGGTGCTGGCGATCAGTTCGTCGGAGCCGGCGATGCCGACGCTGATGTCCAAGCTGGAAAAATTGGGATGTTCGAAAGCGCTGGTTGGGCTGATTGTGCCGACAGGCTACACGTTTAACACCGATGGCACGAGCATGTATATGACGCTGGCGGCGCTGTTTGTGGCGCAGGCTACGGGAACGCACCTGACGTTGATGCAGCAGTTTACGATTTTGGCGGTGGCGATTTTGACGTCGAAGGGCGCGAGCGGCGTGCAGGGGGCTTCGTTCATTGCGCTAGTGGGAACGCTGATGGTGATACCGACGATTCCGGTGGCGGGGATGGCGTTGATTTTGGGGATCGACCGGTTTATGAGCATGTGCCGTGCGACGGTGAATATGATTGGAAATGGAGTGGCGACGGTGGTGGTGTCGCGGTGGGAGAAAGAAGTGGACGCGGCGACGTTGCAGAAGAATTTGGCGGCGGAGTAAGCCGAAATCGGGACCGGGGAAATCCAAAGGACAGTTAGTCTCGAAAGCGAAAAGCAGATCCCTCACCCGCAAAAACGCGGGATTCGGGATGACAATGCGCAAGAACATAGATTGGCGCCGGAGGCGGGACGGCTAGTGGCGGAACAGTTTGACATTGTGGTTGCTGGGGCCGGGCATAACAGCCTGATTACGGCGGCGTATCTGGCGAAGGCTGGATACCGGTGCCTGGTGCTGGAGGGGCGGCCGATTGTGGGCGGCGGAGTGAAATCGGCTCACTTGACGCTGGAAGGATTTGTTCATGACGTTTGTTCCTCGGCGCACAACGGAATTCATGGCAATCCGCTGATTCGCAACGACGAGCTGAAGTTGGGCGAGTACGGGCTTGAGTACATTTATCCCGACCCGGTGTTTCACATGCCGTTTCCCGACGGCAGTTATTTGACGCAGTGGCGCGATCTGGACCGCACGTGCGCGGAGTTCGCGAAGTTTTCGAAGCGGGATGGCGAGGCTTATCGCCGGATGATCACGGAGTATGAAACCGTGAAGCCACTGCTGAACGCGTTGACGTTTTCGCCGGTAGGGTTTGGCAAATCGCTGAACGAGCTGCTGGCGGCGCATCCGCAGGGAAAAATCTGGCAGCGGCGGCTGGCAATGTCCGCGTGGGAGATTTTGAAGGAGACGTTTGAGGACGACCATTGCCGGGCGTTCATGATGGGGTGCCCGTACTCGCTGCAGCCAGTGCTGGATCCAGCCACGGCGCGAGCGGCGTATATTCCGCTGCACCAGCAGAGGGAGAGCCGGCCGCTGCCGAAGGGAGGGTCCGGGGCGCTGACGACGGCGCTGGCGCGGTTTATCGAGGCGCATCAGGGAACGGTCCTGACGAACAAATGGATCAAAACGCTGATTGTCGAAAATGGAAAATGTGTTGGCGTGGAATGCGGCGATGGAAGCGCGTATCGCGCCGAGAAGGCCGTGGTCTCGACGATTCATATCAAGCAACTAGTGGACATGGCGCCGAAGGAATTGTGGGGCGAGGATTTTCTGGAAGGCGTGGAGACGTGGGAAGCGGGGCTGACGCTGTTTGCGACGAATTACGCGACCACCGAACCACCAAAGTATGCGACTGCCGCAGGCGTGCTTTCTCCGGTGCATTCGGGCTTTATGATCAGTTCAGAGCGGGCGATGCAGATGGGCGTCGACTACAAGTCGGGTTCCGTGAATATTGAAAATCCTTCGTTGCATGTGATTTGTTGCAGCCTTGCCGATCCTTCGCGTGCTCCGGCGGGGATGCATACAGTGAAGATTGTGGCTTACCAGCCTTATCAATTAAAGGAAGGGCCGGAGCATTGGGATGCGATCAGGGAGCAGGTTTCGGATGCGAATTTGAAATTTCTGCGAAAGTTTTCGCCGAATCTTACGGATGATAAGATTCTGGCGCGAACGATTGAGAGTCCTTTGGACCTGGAACGGATGAATCCGCACAACTGGCATGGGAGTTGCCATGCGGGAGGATCGGGGCCGGCGCAATCGGGAGCAATGCGGCCGATGCCGGGGTATGCGCAGCATCGGATGCCGATTCCGGGTTTGTACCAGACGGGGGCGACTACTCATCCCGGGGGATCGGTGACCGGCGGACCGGGAAGGAATGCGGCGGTGGTGATGTTGAAGGATTTTGGGACGAGTATTGAAGTAGTGGTGAGTGGGAAAGCCTGAACCGGAACTCTGGGTTGCGGGCCTGCAACCGGCATTTAGTCAGTGGATAAGCGGATGAGCCTCATGGATGACTTCGTTCCTTGAGGCTACATCGCTGCCGCTTGTGTTAATACCTCACGAAGGCGACGGGCTACGATTGCATCCTCGCCGGGCTCCAACATCCAGACGCCCACCACGATCTTATTGGGATCCTTGGGAATGCCGGCACTGGCTTCCGTGGAACCGGTGGCGGGATTCAGCTCAATGCTCGGCGTGCCGGCGTGCAATTGTCTTTTGACTTCTTTGGGAGAGATTTTCACGCGCTGCTGGTCGTACCGAATGAGCAAGTGCGGCACGTTGTTGGCAACCAGCGGGATAAATATTTCAGCTTTCAAAGTTGGAATATCCTTGAGTGCAGCGGCAATGAGATCGGCGCGCCGCCGGAACTCGGCTTCGAACCCCGCGTCAGACTGGCTGAGAAACCAATCCACCGCGGCCACCATCCCGACGATCTGTTCCTTGGCGACCTTCATTCCGCGTCCTACGACATCATCATTTGGGCTGTTGTTATTGGCGGCAGCTGCAATCAGATTGGCTTTGCCCAGAAGAAGGCCGGCATTTTGCGGACCTCTGATTCCTTTGCCACCCGAGAAGGCAACCAGGTCGAAGCCCATGTGAGTGTAGT
>Ga0247669_1000037_pt1 | contig 68617 bp, 63 predicted proteins | sample CNK10_metaG_FD_182734 | JGI IMG/M metagenome (GOLD analysis project Ga0247669, IMG submission 182734) | Soil microbial communities from Purdue University Martell Research Forest, Indiana, United States - CNK10 | ecosystem: Environmental > Terrestrial > Soil > Temperate forest > Bulk soil... | reverse complement strand
TAGGGTGGACACCAGATGAACAGAAGCGACCGAAAGAGACGCAGTTCGTGCGCCGAAGGAGAACTGTGCTCGAGTTTGGTAAAAAAGAAGAGAAAACACTCTTGACACGGCCGGCGTCGTTAGAGATACGGCGTTAATCGGGACCTAAGTGCAATAGAGCTGGGGAACTTCTTCAATGTTCTGGGAAAAGAACCGTCAACTGGTTTGACGTCACGCTGTGCTGGACTTGGACTTGCTCTGTAAGAATATCGCTCGGCTGAACCGCCCGGCTCAAGGTATATCGAAGTGAGATTTGATACAGCCCTGGGCGGAGAAAAAGGTCTGGGATTTCGATGCCAGTCAACTCCAGCTTTTGGCCGGGCTTCAAAAGCGTAAATAATCCGAGCGCGTGCGGGTCGAACGTCCCTCTAGTATTGCACCACGTTTGAGCCACTGGGCGGCTCGAAGGCTCCTGTGTTGCGACGTTTACGACCTTCCACTCCAGAAATGCTCCGCCGTCAGTCAACGGCGAAAGCACTCGAATGTTGATTTTCGCGTCGTTTATGAGAAACGCTCGGTAGCGTGGCGAGTCCCCTGCACGGACAACGCTGGGACCAGTAAGCCTTAATGAAAGTGAATTGGCGAAATGAAGTGTATCTTGCGCGTTCAGGGATGGCCCGGCGCTCGCCCCTATCAGAGTGAAAGCCGCAATAATCGCGACAGCTCTGCAATTGCTTACTGCGCTCAAACGTCCACCTCACTCGATAGGCGAGTCGATTTTACAACACTTAAGTCGGGAAACAGCACTGGTCTTGATTAGCCGCCTCACCAGCAAACTTGAAAATCCACTTCTCCGGTTTCCGCGTTTACCAGGCCCTTCCGTTCCTACCATGCTCACGGCTTGCTCTTGCCACGGTAAAGAAGCAGGAACAAACTGACCAACAGTAAGAGAAATGGTAAGAGAAGCATGACCTTGTCCCAACTGTAGCCAGCGATGAACGCGCTCCGATAGAGAGACAAGAGAATCTCAACGGTAGCCGCAACAGAGAACATCAAACCGACCGATAGTCCAATGAGCAGCAACGCGACTTCTCGTCTGGTCACGAATTGCCCTCCGAAGTGCTACGAGACGTTTGACACCATCGTCTACTTTTGGTGCCAAAGCGATGCAGCGGCTCGATGACCGCTGACTCCTGATTTGTCCGCGAAACCGGACAACTGGTTTTTGGACGATTTCACTTCTACGGTAAGGGCTGCCAGGCACAAGACAGAGTTCGAGCGCCATCCTTGCCCACGAGTTCGGCCGGGTGTTATCTTCGACGCAAATGCTTCCATTCTTTCGCCGTTTAATGCAGCCCTCGCCGACTTTTCCCTACGACCCATACAGGTGGCGGCGTGACCACCGCACGTCCGGAGAAAAGGTTTTAAGCGGAATGCGATTAGGCCTCGGACTCGTCGCTGGATTTGTTGTCCTGGTGCTGGCGTTTGGAGGAATTTCTACTCTACCGGCAGGCGCTCCCGCTTACGGTAGCTATGGGCCCTTTGTGTCTTGGGGGATGGTTTGTCTCGCCGCCTTCATTCTGTTCCTCACGGCCAACAGATGGGCGTCCATTGGAATAGCCTTCTTCTGTGTGCCCGCTCTGTTCAAGAGTCTCGCCGTGCTTGCGTTCGGAACGAACCCTACTTCTTCGATTCCTTATTACAGACTTACGCGGATGCAATCGACGGAGATTCTGTTCGTCTGTGTCATCGTTATCGCGCTTACTTGGAGATTCACCAGAGATCATCCAGCGCCGACCGCATTTCTCGACAGGATTGCGTTGACTTTCTTCGTGCTCGCCACCATCAAGCAAATGATAATTCCCTATAGCTGGCCTCCCTCGCCGCTGATCTCAGGCTTAACAGCACTCTTGATTGCGTGGTGTGTTTATCGCTGGCAACAAGCCGGGAGAAGTCGGAAACATCAGCACGGGACTGCAAGTACTTTCGACAAACTTACAGAAAGCCAGCCAAGCCCCGATTAGTCGTGTACCGGAGAAGTCAATTCAAATGGACGGCGTTAATCAGGAGCTGCAATCAATTCCTAGGGAGATGCTACCCTGTAGCGCTCAAAGAAAACCTACCATGGACCTACGAAGCGATCTGCGAGCGGGACTAAGTAAGGCAGGACTCGGCTCAATCAGCGCCGAACTAGAGAAACTCTCTAGAGACTGCATTCGTATGCGCAGCACACCATGCCCAGACACGACTATTTCTGTAGGCGAATCCAAACTCGGCGGCCTTCCAGACCTTCCTTCCGGTCTCACCTGGCCAGACTGGGAAACCGGTTATCTTACGTTCGTGGCACAGGTGAATCTGTCGGAGCTTCCCGCAAGTGATTTGCTCCCCAATCTCGGTGTGCTTTCTTTTTTCTATGACCGAGAACAATCTGCATGGGGGTTTGATCTGCGGTCTTTGTAGAACGAATCTCCCTGGCAAAATCGACCAGTAAGCAATAAAAACGCGATTCACCACTACAAAAGAATGGAAGGCTAGTTGCCGCCGGAGGATGCGGCGAGAAGCGACGGGGAAGATTGTTGAAGGAGAGAAAAGTCGGATTGGATGGTGCGATTCGAGGCTTTTTTGGTGCGACCGCCGCGGAGTTCTTCGTGGAGGCGCGCGACGAGGAGAAGGCGAGCCTGCGATTGGGAATCGGGCGAGGCAAGAATGTTGGAGCGGGCAGCGCCGAGATTGGTGGTTCCCTGCGACGAAGAAACCTGAATCGTAGGATGGCCGTCAGAGTCCAAATGAAATTCGGAAGAGGTTTGCAGCGGCTTCCAGGCGGTCTTTGTTATGGCCGGTTTGAGAGATGGATCGGACTTGATCGTGTCTTCGAGCTGACGTTGCCAGGCGCGGCGCTCGTCGTTGTTTAGAGGCCGATCGAGAGAACCGTCAGGCGACCAAAGGGCTGCGTTTTTGGCCGGATCGAAGCGGCCGCCGAGATAGTAGGTGGTGGCTACGCCTCCGGCGACGAATGGTTGAAAGACGGCGAGGGGCAGGAAATATTTCTTGGCGTGAAAGACGCCGTCAACGAGGCCGTGGACTGGCTTGCTGCGTTTAACGGTGCCGGGAACCTGGGGGATGAAGAAACGCGTGAGCTGGAGATGGGGATCCTGCTTCGCGGCGCGTTTGCTGAATTGGACGAAAGATTTGGCGGCTTGCTTGGGCGTCATGAAGCCGAGATCGCCGAGTTTGCTCCGCCAGACGGAATCGGGATAGTAGAACGTGACGACATCGTGGACGAAATCGGCGCAATTGGTAGTGAGGAGTCTGTAGGCCTGGCGATTCTGGCCGGAATTAAACTTTGCGATGAGGCGGTCGTCGTCTTCGGATGATGTCGGGAGCTGGAAGCCGTAGAGCGTGCGGTCGAAGGCGGAGCCGATAAGCTGATACCAGTCGCTGGAGTCGGGATTGGAAGTGGGTGGATCGGGAACGATATCGGCAAAATGGGTGCGGCGATATTGATTACGCAAAAACCAGGCTAGCTTCGGATCGACAAAGAGAGGAATGTCTTCGGGCTTTTCGACGGCGTAGAGATAGGCGACGACGGGAACGGCGATCCAATCGTATCCGGCAATACGGTGATAACGGGAAAGAACGACGCCGGGTTCGCCGGGGTTGCAGCGGCGAAGCTGTAGCGGAGAAGCGGCGCAAATGTTGGAGAGATAAACGGCGGTGTGGCCTGTGCCGCCAAACGAGCCATCCACGCTATAAGGTTCTTCGAGCAGAATGGCGACATCGGCGCGCGACACGGGTACGAACGCGCCGAGCGCGAGCAAGAAGAGCCATGTGGCGAGTTTGAGTATGGCGCGCACGAGTTCGAGCCGTTTTCCGACACAACTATTTGAACCCGGAAACGAGGTAAAAAGTTGCGCGGCGAAGGACAGGAATCAGAAAGAGAAAACTGTACGAAAGGACAGGGTGCATGGACCTCAGGGAAACACCTGAGGTCCATGCGGTGGACAGCAAGCCACGGATAAATCCGTGAGGTCGCGAAAAGTTTTCAGAAGCGAATGTAAGGGCCGAAGGCGACGCGCAAATTGTGGTGTGCGCCGCCGGCGAAATAGATTTCGTCGCCGACGTCGAGACGAAGACCGACGGGACCGAGATGGCCTTCGAGACCGCCGCCCGGGTAGAGAACTCCGGTGAGGTCATTTGCGCGGAGATCCTCGATGGAACTTATTGCGTTTCCTACGGTAGCGGGACGACTGTCAAGAAAGAAGTGGTTGAAGCCGCCCTTTACGGTGAGGAAAGGATGAAGGTTGTGATGGCCCAACTCTACTTTCGGCCCGAACAGTCCGTGAAGCGCGCGAATATCGGAGCGCGCCACGGTGACGTTTGGAGGAACGGTGGAGTTGTCGGTAAAACCTTCGGTGAAGACCCTGTTGAAGTCGTAGCTCATTTCGGCTTCGAGCATGACGGGCTTGTAGACATGGAAGCCGAAACGGGCGCCGACGCCGGCGAAATCAGTTTTGGTTTGCGAAAGGCGAAAATAATCGGCGTAGACGCCGGCTTGCACGTGATCGTTCTGAGCGAAACAGATTGGCGCGAGGCCAACTACGAATAAGAGCAGCACTAAACCACGCTTCATGGACAAGCTCCTTGGAGTTGGTGAACTGCGGCTGGGGGCAGGCGGTGGGTGGGCAAACTTCGCCTTCAAACAGTGAGATGCGTCAAAGGGGAGGAGGAGTTGTCACGAGCAAGGCGAAATTGGGGCGAAGGGAAGCCCGCATTTTTGTGTGGAAATTCCCTAAATCCGGAGAAAAACGTGCTCGGAAAAAATTGGATATTGACGAAGCTGGCCCGAAGTACTACGGTAACGGCTTGCTAGTTGGGGTGTACCTGGTACGGTTCGGCTATTGTCCCTCCCTGGGGTGAAATGCAGAATCGTGACTGTGCAAGAGCTATCGGCTTTTGCAGGGCAGTCCGACGGTGAGTCCGGAGCCGGCAGCGGCCGGAGGACGAAACCGAAACAGCGCGGCCCCGCTGGAATGAAGTCTCTCCTGAATTCAAAAGAGTTTGGAGCGTAGAACGTCCCCATGTCTTTACTTCATTTTCGCTGCAAAGAGCGCCGGCGGACATTGCGAGTGAATTTGACGGTTCCGCTTGCCGTACACGGTGAATCGGACGAGGGCGGAAAGTTTTGCGTGCACACGCACTCGCTGTCGATCAGCCAGCACGGCGGGATGATGGAATGCAATGAAGTGCTGCTGGTGGGGCAGATGCTGCAAATCGTAAATGAAAACAGCAGCCGCAAAGCGGAAGCGCGGGTGGTTTCAGTACAGCGGAGACGGGACGGGAAGACGTACGTTGGAGTTGAGTTTACGTCGGCGGAAATCAATTTTTGGCATATGACGTTCCCGATTTCGGGGCAGAAGCCGCTGCGAAAGATTGCGTCCTCGGCGGCAAAAGTCACGGCGTAAGAAAAAAATAGAAAATTCGAGCCGGTTCGAGAAATCGAGCCGGCTTTTTCATTTGCGGCGGGAGGGTTTGCGCTTGCGCGCGGGTTTGGCTGCGGGCTTGGCTCGTTTGGATTTAGGTTTGGTCGAGGAGAGAGCGGCACGGGTTTTTGCGGGGAGCTTGGCGACGACAAGGTCATAGGAGGCGCGAAGGAGAGAGGCGAGCTCAGCGGGAGAGACAGCGTCGGCGCGTTCGAGAGCAACCCATTTGGCACGGGCGAGGTAGGGGGCGGGTATGATGCCGGGGCGCTCGGTGAGTTCGGCGAAGGATTCATCGCTGGCTTTAAGGGTGAGGAAAACAGGAGCGGGTTCGAGCGGCGTGATGGCGAACATCTTGCCAGCAATTTTGAAGACGAGGTCGTAGCCCCATTGGATTTGCTCGGTGGAGTGCGGGAAGCTCATGCAAAGCTTGCGGATGGATTCGACGGTGTTCATGCGGCACCTTCGAAAGGGAGGATAACAAAGCAAGGCGCTTGCTTGAAGATGACCATGGATGGGGGCTAATTTTTCAACCAAGCCGGGGTGAAAAGCGGAACAGGCTGAAGGCCTGTTCTATTGGGCGTAGCGGCGGAAGAAAGAATCGGGCTTCCAGCGAGGACGCGCGGGATTGTTGGCGGTGTCCACGAGAAGGCGGCGGACAATTTCTTCATAGAGAGCGGCGGCAGCGAGATCCTTGGGCTGGCTCAAGTCGTCGGAAGGCGCGTGGTAGCGGTTGGTGAGCCAGTCCTTGAAAATTTGTTGTTCGGGCGAGCCGAGCATAAAGCCGTCGTCCATTTTGACGGCGGGAATGCCTTTGACGATGAAGCTGTACTGGTCGCTGCGAATGAAGCGATTGCGAAGCGGCTCCTGATCGGGGATGGCTTTGACGCCGAGCGAAGCGGCGACGGCGGCGGCGCGGTCACCGAGATCGGATTCTTCGAGGCCTTTCACTTCGAGAAATTTGAGCGGAACGACGGGGAGAAACATGTCGACGTTGACGTCGGCGATGATGGATTTGGCGGGGACGGTCGGCCGGGCGGCGAAATAGCGCGAGCCGAGGAGACCTTTTTCCTCGCCGGTAACGAAGACGAAGAGAAGCGAGCGGCCGAGTTTTTCGGGATGGGCGTGGAGACTGGCGGCGACATCGAGGAGGAGCGCGCTGCCGGAGGCGTCGTCCATGGCGCCGTTGTAGAGGCTGTCGCCATTGATGGGAGCGCCGATGCCGAGATGATCGAGATGGGCGGAGAGAACGACGAATTCATTCTTGAGGGCGGGATCGGAGCCGGAAAGTTTGGCGACAACGTTGGCGGATTCGACGTCGCTGGTTTGAACTGCAACATGGGCCTGGAAAGAAGCAGCAAGCGGGAAAGCCGGGAGAGGCTTGCGGTCTTTTGCAAGGGCCGCAAGTTCGGCGAAAGTGTGACCGCTGCCGGCGAAAAGTTTCTCAGCAGAAGCAGGATTGAAGAAGAACGCGAGTTTGAGGCCGTCGGTTTCGTTGAATTCGCTTCCGGCCAGATCCATGGAAGGCTGCGAACGATTGAGGGAGATGCGGGACCAGGGGACGTCCTGAGAAGCGGGATTGGGGACGGCGATGTAGCCGATCGCGCCGGCGGCGCGGAGGAACTTCCAACGTTCACCGATAGTGCTGTAGTGAGAGGCGAGGGCGGCGGGAATATCGGAAGGTGAGCCGTTGATGAAGACCACGATTTTGCCAGAGAGATTTTGGGCAACAAGCTCGTCGAGATTTTTTTCGGGGATTTTCAACCCGTAGCCGATGAAAACGAGTGAAGCCGAGAGATTCTTTTCGCTATTTTCGGAGCGGGAGGAAAAGAGGAAGTCGTCGCCGGGCACGAGGGGTTCGGATTTGCCGTCACGCAGGAGTGCGGCGGAAGAATTTTTTTCGTTGACCAAGCGTTGGACTAGTTTGACGGGCTGGTAGAAGCCGTCCGAGCCAGCGGGTTCGATGCCGTTCTTTTTGAGCTGCTCGACGACGTAAGCTTGCGCACGGTGAAGACCAGCGCTGCCGGTTTCGCGGCCTTCCATGTTGTCATCGGCAAGAACTTTGACGTGGTCCCACCAGGATTGGCCGTCAAAGTGGAGGCTGGGCGATTGAGCGAAGAGCGGCGTTGCGGTTGCGGCGAGCGATGAGACGACAAGAAAAATCGCGACGAGAATGCGACGCATTCGAATGGGCCCCCTCGGTTGAATCTTCGAGGGAAGAGTTTACTTCATGCGGCTGAATTCGACGAACTCGCGGCCCATATAAAGGCGATATTTTCCGGACTCCGGAGCGTCGACGATCTGGAATGGAGTGGGGCGCTTCATTTCCGCGTCACGCTGCGAGGAGACCTGGAAGAGCTCATTGGCGCCGAGGTCGAGCAGGACGAATTTGTTGCCCTCGAGAAAGCCGAAGCCGTATGCGCCGGGCTTGACGGTTTGGCCGCCGATTTGGAGGGGGACTTCACTGAGGAGGTAGGCCTGATATTTTTGGCGGAGCCCGGAGGAGTAGCCGGAATTGTCGACCATGCCGGCGAGTAGGTAGGCGTCACCGGCGAAGTGAACACCGCCGGCGTTGCGCATTTGGACAGGAGCGGTCTGGCCTCGGAAGAAAACGGTTTCGGGGAAGAGTTTCGGCTTCATGTCGGAGGCTTTGAGGACAACGTCTTTGTCGTCGGCAGGTGCGGCGAGGGCGGGGCGAGTGTCCCAGAGCAAGGGAGTGGCGAGCAAAAGGATGGAAACAGCGAACGCAGACAAGCGAGGAAGCATCGGGATCTCCTTAATTTTCGACGGCAGATGCTAGAACAGTCAGGGGTAGGGCACAAGTGTAGCCGTCACATCGAGGGATATTTTTAAGAGCCTTTTTCGATGGGGTAGCCCTTTTCAATCCAGTCGGCGGCAAAGCTGGTGGGGAGAATCAGGACGCGAAAACGGGCGAAGCCCATGTCGCGCAGGGCGGAGAACGCAGGGCGAAGGTTGGGGCAGCGGTCGAGCGGGCAACAGCCGCAGTAGATGACGACGTTGGAGTTTCTTGGGAGCGTTAAAGCGAATTTCTTGAGGTCGGCGAGGCCTTGGGCGGTCGAACCGGGACCGTGAAAGGTTGCGCCGGGAATGTGGGCGCCGGAGTAAAGGGTGCGGACGCCAACGTAAATGACCGTGACGGCAGGATCGCGTTCGGCTTGCAGTTCTTTGGCGAGGTCGGCGGGGGCAATGGTTTGCGCGGCGGTCCACGGGTCGGCGTCGGCCGGCGAAGAGGGACCGGAATTTGCGCGACCGAAGAGGTCTGCGGTGGAGCTTAGGAGCAGAAGGACTGGGAACAAACGAAATAGAAATTTCATGTTTTGAGAATAGAAGCGGTTCGGAGAAAGAGCAAGCGGAGAGCGAAGCCAGGGAGAACCTGGGCTACTTCTTAAAGTCGGCCCGCTGGCGCTGGAGTTTTACCGCAGAGGTGCGGAGAGTTTCGGGAACGTTTTTGTTCATGGCGAGTTTTTTGAGATCGACGGCGTTAATCATGGGAAGAAGGTGAAGTGAGACGTCGAGCGGGAGTTTCGGGTTGTTGATTAGGTTGCGCACGACGGTGTAGTTCTTGCGGAAAGCGCGATTGGCCGCGATGAGCCGAAGAATTTCATCGGTTAGGTTTGGCATTGCGGCGAAGGCTTCGACTTCCTGTTCGGTGAGGCGTGGAGACTGGAGGACGGCGCGTTGGACGACTTTGTTCGAGTCGCGGATCAAGGTGCGGCGTGCTTCCGAGCCGCCCTTGACGGCAAACTGAACGCGCTGCGAGACGTTCATCTTAGCGATTTGCTGGAGAAGAGTCTGGCGTCGGTGAATGTCGGGTTCCGCTTCAGCAACCGCTTCGACTAGAGCGGCTTCATCAATGGTGCCGCCGTGCAATTCGCGGAGAAGATTTTTCTGATCGGCGGTAACGGAAGAAGAATGTTCGAGCGCTGTGGCGAGGGCAAGAGAATCGCTTATACGGCCGAGATCGTCGAGCAGCAGCTGAATTCCGACGGTCGAAAGATGCTGGACGACGGAGACGAGCAGGCTGGCGGGGCAGTTCTTGTTTTGGACGAGCGTTTCGCCGATGCCGGGCTTGTCGGCAAGGTTCTTGGCAGCGTAAGCGAAGAGTGCGGGGAGCGCTTCGGTTCGTTTGATGGCTTGTACGAAGACGTCGGTCGAGATGGAGAGGAGAGCTTCCTGCGCTCGCGTGGCGACGACTTCGTCGTGGTCGTGGGCCAAAACGGTCAGGACTTCCGCCCGGTCGACGGGGTCCATATGCGCGCCGGTTGCACAAACAGCAATCTTTCGCTCGCGCGTGGCGCGGCTATGGCGAAGCTGATCTACGACTTCAGGGCTGAGAGACTCCAACTGGCACCTGCCTCAGGTCCTTGGTACTGAGGACTATTTTACCGGAGGAACCGGGTGTTCCGAGCGGCGCTATCATGTTGCCGTTCAATTCCAGCAACACCGCGGAAGAGTCGGATGCAGAGACCTCAAATTGCTGGGCGGCGGCGAAACGGCGATTTTGGCCAGCCAGGAGATCGGTGTCGAGAACGACTTTGCCGTCGGCGAGAATGCGCATGTGAGTTGGAGCGGAAGTCGAGACAGCAAGTGCGAGGGGAACTTTTGCGGCCGTCGCCGATGGAGACGATGGTGGAGCGTCGGTTGGGGGGGCCGGCGCGGGCCGAACGGTGGAGGATTGTTGTGGCTTTGCGAGGTGGCGAGATTTGATTTTGCGCCAGGCGTAAATGCCGCCGAAAATCAGGCCGGCGAGCAGGAGCAGAATTACGAGAACGGCGGCGACAGGGAGCCATTTGGGTGGAGAAGGAATGCGCTCTTCCGGCTTGGGAGGCGCAGCGAGTGTGCCTTCACCGCGCGCCGAGTCATATTCGGCGAGCAAGCTTTCTTCGCTCAGCCCCAGATATCGCGCGATGGTGCGAACAAAGCCGCGGCCGAAGACGCCGCCGGGCAATTTCGGCCAATCTTCATTCTCCAAAGCCTGGAGAAAACGCGCGCTGATGCGGGTTGACTTCGAGACTTCATCGAGCGTGACCTCGCGCAATTCCCGTTCGCGCTTGAGGCGTTCGCCAAACGTACCTTTGGCCATGCAGTGAAAACCGTCCTCGGACAATCTGCGCCGCACCGCCTGAACAGAGCAGGACGGTTCAGCTTGTTGCAACGAACAAAGAAGAAGTTTACAGCGACACCGAACAGAACGGACACCGCGATTCCGGGTTTCCGCACTGAGGGAGGGATGACGGCGTGGGATCCCTGCGAGGGACTATAGGCGGAGAGAAAGTGGCTGTCAAACTTCCGGCCGAGACGAGGCGCGACACGCCAAAAGCGCGGGGACGGCTCATCAAACTCGACTCCGATCCCGCGTTTGTGATCCTGGTGTTCGCCAATGACCACGACGGTACAAGCAAACTTCTTCGCCGGTTTTCACATTTCTGATCCGCAGGTGATCACCGTCTGAAACCATCTGCTTCATCAAAACAAGCGGGAGCTGTTGGCTGCGGCGTACGGCGGTGGGTTTACTGGTACTTGCTGAGAGAGGGCTCCAAGACGGACACTCCTTCTCAAAGAATATCGGCGACAGAAGAGAGAGCTTTAGTGGGTGGGCAGGCCTTTTCGGTTTGGAGCAAAGGTTGCGGTAGGCACGGGGAGGGGGCCAGTTGCTTTTTTTTGGCAACGCCTCATGCCACATGGGGACGAGATGGGCTTCTGACTGCGCTAGTGCCGGCGACTTTAGCGCGAGGATGGCAAGATGAGAACGCCTGTACCACGAGCGAGTTGCGCGGGTTTTCCGGCGGGGCCTATACTGGCGAGGATTCGGATAATTGTTCCGAATCTAGGCGAGGGGTAGTGTGCCCAATTGAGGGCGAACTTCTCGAATCTCTGGAATCCCAAGGAACACCCGAGTGGAGGAAGCAAAACAGTTTCCCGAGGTAGAGCGCCGGCGAAATCCGGGCCTACAGGCGGACCGCCGTCAGGCGGGCGAAGTAGCTGTGTTCCAGGAGTTGGGGAAGGCACTGACGTCGTCATTGCAGCTCGATCAAGTGCTGCGGACGATTATGGAAAAGATTGACGAATTCTTGCGGCCTGACAACTGGTCGCTGCTGCTGCTGGATGAGGCGAAGCAGGAACTTTATTTTGAGCTAGCGGTGGGAAAAGCTTCGCAAGCGCTAAAAGACGTGCGCGTGAAGATGGGGCAGGGGATTGCTGGGTGGGTTGCGGCGCACGGCGAGACGGTCGTTGTGCCGGATACTTCCAAGGACACACGGTTTTTTGCGAAAGTAGACGAAAAGACGAAGACGGAGACGCGGTCGATCGTGGCCGTGCCGGTGCGTTTTCGTGATACGTGCCTTGGTGTGATCGAGCTCATTAATTGCATTGGACCGGAAGGGTTCGATCCGCGCGACTTGAAACTTCTGGAAGCGCTCTCCGACTTCGCGGCGATTGCTCTGGAAAATGCGCGGCACGTAAAGCGAATTCATGAGCTGACGATCACGGACGATTGCACGTCGCTTTATAACGCGCGGCATATGAGCGTGATTCTGGAGACGGAGATTTACCGGTCGCAGCGCTACAACTACGAATTTTCACTGATTTTCATCGACCTGGACCACTTCAAGCAGGTGAACGACACGCAGGGGCATCTGGTGGGGTCGCGGCTGCTGGCAGACATCGGCAACGCACTGAAGCAGCATTGCCGCCTGATCGATTTTGCGTTTCGTTACGGTGGCGACGAATTTGTGCTGCTACTGCCGCAGACGTCGAAGGAAAACGCGCTGCATGTGGCTCGAAGATTGCACAGTCTGATCCGTGAATCGAAGTGGCTCGAGTCGGATAGGCTGAACCTTCATTTGACGGCGAGCATGGGCGTGGCTTCGTACCCGGTCGATTCGCGAACGAAAGAGGGATTGCTGCATCTGGCCGATGAAGCGATGTACCTCGTGAAGAACACGAACCGCGACAGCGTCGCTGCAGCGAACATCGGGATCCTGCCGGAAATTTCCGCGGCAAGTGCGGAATCGGCGGGCTGAGCTTTCCACCGGAATTTTCCTCCGCTATACAGTCCCTACAAATTTTGTTTAACTGAAACCATGAAGAGAAGTGAAGCGGCAAAGTATGCGCGATGGTCCGCGGCGGCGGCGCTTTGCCTGGCCGGCGTGACGGCGGCGGTGTACCTCGGCCGCGGTTGGCAGCGCATTCGAGATCGCCGGGCGGCTCCGCCTCCCGCACCGTCATATGTGGACCGGCAACTGAGCGGGATTTCGTTTTCAAAAGTGGAAGGCACTACAACGATCTATACGGTGGAAGCGTCGCACTCGACGGACTTCAAGGGCACTGCGGCGAGCCTGCTCGAAGACGTGAAGATCACGGTGTTTGGCAAAGAACAGAACCGCAACGACGTTTTGCACACGCGGACGTGCCGTTATACGAAAAGCCAGGAAAATATCGACTGCAGCGGACTTGTGCAGATGGATTTGATGAGCGCTGAGGACGCGAAGCTGTGGAAAGAGCGTCCGGAGATGGCCGCATCCAGGGTTGTGCACGTGGAGACGAAGGGAGTGGTGTTTGAACGCAACACGGGAATCGCGAAGACCGAAGAGCCGATTACGTTCCGTTTGCCGAATGGAACCGGCGAGGCACTGGGAGTAGAGTACCGCTCGAACGAAGGCATTTTGCAGCTTGAACACGATGTGCGATTCAGTTTGACGCCACCGCCTTCGAAAACGGGAAAGAACTCACACTCGGCGCCCGTGGACATCCGGGGCAGCAAGTTGGAATTCAATCGCGACTCCCAAATGATGCGTTTGGCGGGGCCAGCGGTTGCGACCAGTGCGGGAAATCAATTGAAGGCGGGGAACATTACGATTGAACTGGACGGAAGTTTTCGTGCGAGGAAAATTTTGGCAACTGCCGGCGCTACCGGAATGAGGCCTGAACTGCATTCCGCAGACGCGAAGGGTTCGCGCGTGATGAATGCCGACGCGATGAGCGCTGCGTTGAGCGCCGAGGGCAAGATTACCGGCGTTGAAGCGAAAGGAAGTGTGACCGGCGCTTCCGACAATGCGGACGAAAAGGAAGAGATGGCGTCGAACGAGGCGGTCTCGGAATTTTGGTCGGCGACCGGAAGGGCGAAAGACTTGACGCTGAAGGGCTCTGCAAAGGTTCATACGACGAATAAAAAGACGGGTGACGTACGAGACATTCAATCCGACGCCGTGCACATCAATTTTGCGGGCGCGACGATGCAAGAGAGGGCGCGTGTGCTCTCGGCGGAAACACTGGCACCGGGCACGCTGGAGTGGACGAACGGGGCGGAAAAATCAACAGGTGCTGGAGACAAGACGAAATTGCAGGCGGACCGGTTCCATTTGGATTTTGCGGACACAGGAAAAGCAAAGCTGCTGCAAGCGACGGGGAATGTACACATTGAACGCGGCGCGACCGGGAAAGCGGTGCAGACTGCTACCGGAAACAACGGCGTCGCCCAGCTTGACGCAAACGGCGGCTGGTCGCAGATGGAGCTGCACGGGGACGTAAAGTTGAAAGAAGGCGAAAAGTCCGGGCAAGCCGATAGTGGCGTGTTCGTTCGTGCTGCGCAATCGGTGGTGCTAAGCGGCCGCGCGCAGGTGCGCGACGCTGCAACAGAAACGCATGCGGCGAAGATTACGTTTCAGCAAGCGACGGGCGACCTTCTGGCCGAGGGCGGCGTTCGCTCAACTGATTATCCAGGCAAGCCCGGCGCTGTCCAGATGGGGACCGCACCGGCAAACATCACGGCAGATACGTTACAAGCGAATTCGAAGACGGGCCGCGCACTTTATAAAGGGCATGCAAGGCTGTGGCAGCGCGAGTCCACGCTGGAAGCCGACAGCATCGAATTGCAACGTGATGCCCGACTGCTAAATGCTGTCGGAAGCGTTCAGGCTGTGTTTTTACAAGCGCCCGCGCACAATCCTGCCATTCAATCGCCGAAAAAGACGCCGCAACTTTGGTACGTCTCGGCCGCAAATCTGACGTATTGGGACAAGGAAAACCGCGCACACCTTGAAAAGGACGTGAAGGTTCAATCCGCGGATCAAAAGATTCACAGCGCAGCGATGGATTTGAATTTTACGCGGGCTGGGGGCGCCATTTCGGGGGCTCCAGGAGCGCAACAGATCAGCCGCGCGGTTGCGACAGACGGCGTTACCGTCCAGCAGGGCCAAAGACGGGCGACCGCGGAGCGCGGCGAATACACGGCGGCGGATGGAAAGTTCGTGATGTCCGGCGGAACGCCGACAATTTTTGACGCTTCTGAAGGGACAACCACCGGACGTCAATTGACCTTCTATTTAGCGGATGCTACGATCATCGTCGACTCAGAAAATGGTTCGCGCACTTTGACGAAGCACCGGGTCGAGAAATAACTGGACCGCCTGGGTGGTCCTGTTTGGCGAGGTATGCTCAAGCTCCAAGCCGTCGAACTGAGCAAGTCGTACCGCGGTCGCAAAGTCGTCGATAACGTTGAGTTGGAAATCGGGCAAGGCGAAGTCGTTGGGCTCTTGGGACCCAACGGAGCGGGGAAGACCACTACCTTTTATATTCTTGTGGGGCTTGCCCGACCGGATTCCGGCAGAGTCCTCCTCAACGGCGACGAGATAACCGACCTGCCGATGTATCTCAGGGCGCGGAGCGGGATCAGCTACCTGCCCCAGGAACCCTCCGTCTTTCGTCAATTGACCAGCGAAGAAAACCTACTGGCCGTCCTGGAAACCCTCCCTCTCACTCCAGAGCAGCAGCGCGATCGTCTAGAGGAATTGCTCGCGCAGATGGGACTGGATGCGGTGAGAACCAGCAAAGCGTACATGCTTTCCGGCGGAGAGCGGCGGCGATTGGAGATTGCGCGATCGCTGACGTTGCAGCCGTCATTCGTGCTGTTGGACGAACCTTTTTCCGGAATCGATCCGCTCACCGTAAAAGACCTGCAGGAGATCATTCGTGACCTTGCAAAGTCCGGCATCGGGGTTCTGATCACGGACCACAACGTTCGAGAGACCTTGACCGTAACCGACCGCGCGTACATTCTGAGAGGTGGAAAAATCTTTCGGAAGGGACGGCCTGAAGAACTCAGCAACGACGCAGAAGTGCGCCGCGTCTACCTGGGCGACCACTTCCGATTGAATTAGAGGCAGCGACGGGGAATATCGCAAAAGACCATGGCCTGGCAGGGACTAAAACTCAATCTCAAGGTGACGCAGAAGCAAATTCTGACGCCGGGCCTGGTGCAGATGGTCAGCGTGCTGGCGCTGAACCGGCTGGAACTGCGGGAGATGATCAATCAGGAGATGATCGAGAACCCGGTCCTGGAAGAACAGAGCGAAGAACCCACCGCGACAGACAATTACAGCGACGAAAATTTTATTCGTAATGAAACGGAGAAAGTTCCCGAGAAGCCGGAGTCGAATCCGTTCGACGAGTTCGATGTCGGAACGTTTTTCAATCAATACCTGGATACGGGCGGCGACGGCGGGCAATCGCAGGAGCGGGAAGTCAGCGAACGGCCGTCGTTCGAGAAATTTTTGTCGTCACCGGCAGGGCTGACCGAGCACCTGACCTGGCAATTGAGCGTGACGATTTGTTCCGATAGCGTTCGTGAACTCGTGGAAAGCATCATCGGCAATTTGGATGAGAACGGGTATTTGACCGCGTCGACCGAAGAACTGACGCAAAGTGGAAAATTTTCGCAAGATGATTTGGATGATGCCCTTGCGGTGGTACAGGATTTTGACCCGATAGGCGTCGGCGCGCGGGACCTGCGCGAATGCTTGCTACTGCAATTGAAGGCGTTCGATCCGCAAAACGCGCTTGCGCAGCAGATTGTTTCAGAACATTTAAAGCAGGTGCAGGCGAATCAGCTAAAGGAAGTGGCGCGGGCGCTGAACCGGCCGATTGAAGTCGTGAAGCGCGCGCTCGACGTCATTAAGAAGCTCGATCCGCGCCCGGGACTGCGTTACAACAAAACGGAACCACGACTGGTCGAGCCGGATGTTTACTTCCGTAAAGTGGATGGGCTTTGGCAGGTTTTCCTGAATGAAGATGATATGCCGCAGCTGCGGCTCAGTCCAACTTACCGGCGTTTGCTGGCGCGTGACGCGGCGGACCGCGACGTGCGAAATTACGTGAAAGAGCGGTTCACTGCAGCGATTCAGCTTCTAAAGAACATCGAACAGCGTAAACACACGATTTTGCGCGTTTGCCAAAGCATCATTGCAAGGCAAGGTGAGTTCCTGGATCACGGCCCTGACGCGCTGAAGCCGATGATGATCAAGGAAGTTGCGGAAGAAGTCGGTGTGCATCCTTCGACGGTGAGCCGCGCGGTGGCGAGCAAGTACGCGCATACATCGCAAGGCGTGCTGGAGTTGCGGTCGTTCTTCAGCGAAGCGGTGAACGGGCCGGAAGGCGGCGGCATGTCGCTGCTGACGCTGAAACGGCTCGTTAAGAAAATGATTGATGAAGAAGATGCGACGAAGCCGCTGACCGACGATCAGATTGCGAAGAAGTTGGAGGACGCGGGAATTCGCGTCACGCGACGGACCGTGGCGAAATATCGGGAAGATATGCGTATCCCCAGCACGCATCAGCGGCGGGTAAAGAGTTGAGCAACTGCCAACCGTGAAGCCGCGCCCCACACGCGAGTCACGCCAACTGGTCATCCTGACCGGACTTTCCGGTTCCGGTAAAAGCACAGTTCTCCACGCGTTTGAAGACATGGGTTTTTATTGCGTGGACAATCTTCCGGTCGAGCTCATTCCCATTTTTGCGGAGCTGCACGCCGCGGGCGAGGGCGACTTCGCGCGGGCCGCCCTGCTGGTGGACGCGCGGGAAGGCTCGCAATTGGAAAAATTGCCTGCGCTTCTCAAGCATTTGCGCAACGATCATCCAATCGCGCTCGTTTATATCGAGGCCGGCGAAGATGCGCTGCTGCGGCGCTACAGCGAAACGCGGCGGCCGCATCCGCTTGGCAAGGCTCTTTCGGTGCGGGAAAGCTTGCAGCATGAGCGCACGCTGATGGATCCGATTCGCAAGCTTGCGGACGTGACGATCGACACGACGCAATTCAACGTGCACGAATTGCGGCACTTCATTACGGAACGTTTCAAGACGGCGGATAAGCGGCCGCTGCTCGTGTCACTGGTAAGTTTTGGGTACAAGTACGGGTTGCCGAGCGACAGCGATCTGGTGTTCGACGTGCGGTTTTTGCCGAATCCACATTTTGTGCCGAGGCTCAGGCGATTTACAGGAAGGGATGCGAAGGTCCGGAGATTCATTCTTTCTTATCCGCAGACGGGACAGTTCTTGAAGCGAATCGAGGGCCTGCTGGCCTATTTGATCCCGCATTATATTTCCGAGGGAAAGAGTTATCTGACGATTTCCTTCGGCTGTACTGGTGGCAAGCATCGCTCTGTGATGCTGGCTGAAGCGTTGCAAAAAACATTGAAGAAGCTCGGTTACTCCACGAAAGTGAACCACCGCGACATCGAAAAGTAAGAACCAGCGGAGAACGTCGGCCGCATTAACTTGACACATTACATGATGGGCGAATAGCGTAACTAGTGCTCAGTCCGGGGGATGCAAGGGCGTGGCCTCTTTTTTTTCACCACAATTAAAAAGACTTTTCAGCTATTTACGGCCCTACCGTTTCACGATGGGGATTGGCGTAGCTTTGCTCCTGCTGATGGCCGCGGGCGAAGGCGTAGTTATCCTCTTGATTGCTCCCATTTTCGGCCGTGTGCTGGATCCCGCGAGTCCCGATTCAAATGTACCTTTGAAGGTTCCGCTGCTTCGAAGCCCGGTTTATGTAAATCATTTCTTTCCGCAAAGCATACACAACGTCTGGACTGTTGTCTCGATCAGCCTGCTAGTTGTTTTCGCCATTAAGTCTTTCAGCGAATTCGCTGGAGCATCCTTAATTCAATACGTCGGGCACCGTGCCATCACCGATCTTAGGAACACCGTCTACGCTCGCATTATTCGACAGCCCATCGCATTTTTTCAGCAGCAATCGGCCGGGCGAATCTTTTCCGCGGTGATCAATGATGTCGAGCGAGCCCGTTTGGCAATTTCGGAATACCTTGCTGAATTATTTCGTCAGATTTTTCAGTTTCCGGTCTTTATTGCCATCCTCCTTAGCATCGATTGGAAAATGACTTTGGCCTGCGTTGTCTTTTTGCCGATGATTCTCTGGCCCATCGGAAAACTGGGCCGGAAAATCCGAAGGTCGGTGGAGAGCAGTCAGACGCGCCTTGGCGAACTGACGCAGATTCTCCAGGAAACGGTAGGAGGCAATCGAATCGTAAAGGCGTTCGGCATGGAGGATTTCGAAGTAGCGAAATTCCAATCGGCTTCGCGGCGCCTTCTCCGTGAAACGATGCGCTGGGTCCGCGCCCAGGTCGTCACGTCCCCGCTGATGGACATGCTTCAACCGGTAGTGATTTCGCTGCTGCTCCTCTATGCGCGCGATCGTATTCGGCTACACCAGATGGACATTCCCACGTTCATTACGTTCGTATACGCACTCTTCAAGGCATATGAACCGATCAAGCGAATCGGAGCCGTGTACCAACAGTTCCAGCAGGCGCAGGGAGCGACGACGCAGGTGTTCGCGTTTCTTGACCTCACGCAGGAAGAGCATGATGCGGCCGTTGCAGGAGAATTGGATGACTTCTCGCAACAAGTCGAATTCGAAGGAGTGTCGTTTTCCTACGAGTCCAACCTCGTGTTGCGTGATATCTCGCTGACGGCGAAGCGCGGAGAAGTTGTCGCGTTGGTGGGCAGCAGTGGCGCCGGTAAGACTACGCTGGTGAATTTGTTGCCGCGATTTTACGACGCCACATCTGGACGAATTTTGATCGATGGCGCAAACATCCGTGACGTGAGTCTGCGTTCGTTGCGGGCGCAGATCGCGATCGTCACACAGGAAAACATCCTGTTTCACGACACGGTTTGGAACAACATATGCTACGGGCTGTCGGGTGTTTCTAAAGAACGTGTGGTCGGCGCGGCGCAAGCGGCGCTGGCACATGATTTCATACAGGAACTGCCGTTGGGTTACGACACTTTAATTGGAGAGCGAGGAACGCGCCTCAGCGGCGGACAGAGACAACGAATTGCGATTGCGCGTGCGATTCTTAAGGATTCTCCCATCTTGATTCTTGACGAAGCTACGTCTGAGCTCGATGCCGAATCGGAATCGTTCGTTCAAAAGGCCCTGGCGAACCTGATGGTCGGCCGGACCACTTTTGTGATCGCTCATCGCTTGGCAACCATTCGCCGTGCGGATAAAATTCTTGTTCTCGAAGACGGGCAGATCCGCGAAAGCGGCACGCATGCGGAGTTGCTTGCGCGCGGCGGCACTTATGCCCGGCTTTACGATTTGCAGTTCGCGGACGACGAGGTGCTAGCCCCCGCACCGTCCGCGCGGCCATTTAAGGGGGAACCATCATGAGCAACCGAAGCACAGCGACGAGCAGAAAGCCGGAATGTCTGTCTATGACGGGCTACGCGCAGGCGCGCGGCGAAGTGAACGGTTGGGCGATTCGCGTGAGCGTTAAAAGCGTGAACCACCGCTTTCTGGATTTGAAGCTGCGTTTGCCGGAAGGATTTGATTTGTACGAATTGCGCTTGCGCCAGGTTGTGCGTGAGCGGATTCATCGCGGGCACGTCGACGTTCATGTTGGCGTGGAGCCCGGCGCGGCGATGCCGATTCACGTGAACCGCGAGCTGGTGCAGGCTTATTTGAAAGCCGCGGACGAATTGCGGCTGCAGACGGCTGTAACTGCGGAACTCGACGTTGTGGCGCTGCTGCGCTTGCCGGGAGTGATTGGCGGCCTCGCGCCTGCCGTGCCGGAAACCGAAGAAGAGCAGGAAGAACTCGGCCGCACGCTGGACACATGCCTCCTCGAAGCATTGGGACGGCTTGACGAGATGCGCCGGGCCGAGGGGCGGCACTTGGTGGACGATTTGCGCGGAAGGCTGGCGCGCCTCGGCGAGCTTGCGGAGCAAGTGCGGGGACTTGTGACAACGCTTCGGCCGGCGTTTGCCCGCAGGCTGGACGCGCGTCTGAAAGACATGCTCGGCAGTACCACGCTCGATCCTGCGCGGCTCGCGCAAGAAGCTGCGATTCTCGCCGAGCGCAGCGACATCAGCGAAGAGCTGGATCGGCTGCGCAGCCACCTGCAGCAATTCGGCAAGTTGCTGGATGGTGCGGGTGAGTTAGGCAAGAAGCTGGACTTTCTGCTGCAGGAAATGCACCGCGAAGCGAACACGATGCTTTCGAAAACGCCCGGCGTGGAGAGCGAAGCGCTCACCATTACGGGAATCGGACTTGAGATCAAAGCGGAGATTGAAAAATTGCGTGAGCAGGTACAAAACATCGAATGAGTGCGGGACGCGAAAACAGTCCGATGGTTTTAATCGTTTCCGGGCCGTCGGGCTCGGGAAAATCGACCTTGGTCCAGCGCGTTTTGCAGATGCCGGGAACGATGGCGTCGAGGTCATGTACTACCAGGCCGCGCCGCGCGACTGAGTCCAGTGGGAAGTGTTATGATTTCGTCACGGAAGCTGAATTTGAAGCCATGGCTGCTCGTGGCGAGTTTCTGGAGCGTGCGCGGGTATTCGGGAAGTATTCCTACGGCACGCCGAAGAAATGGCTCGAGGAATCCCGCGCGAAGGGCATCGACCTGGTGCTGGAGATTGATGTCCAGGGTGCGGCTCAGGTAAAAGAGAAGCTGCCCGAATCCGTGGCGATTTTCATTTTGCCGCCTTCGCGTGCAGAATTGGAACGCCGGCTCCGCAGCCGGGGGCAGGATTCGGACGAGGAAATTGCGCGGCGTTTGGCAAAAGCCCGTGCCGAGATCGAAGCATTTGGCAAGTATTACGACTACTGCGTCGTGAACGAAGACGTGGAGCGCGCGGGACGCGAAGTGGAAGCAATCGTGATTGCGTTGCGGTGCTCGAATGTACGCCGCCGCGCGCTGGTGGAAAATCTTCTCGCGTCATTTGGAGGGACAGATTGACAATGACTGTGCAGACCAAAGCTCCTGAAAGCCAGTTTGCGTATGTCGTGCTTGCAGCGCGTCGCGCCCGCCAGTTGATGGCAGGCGCACCGCCGCTGGTGGAAAATCCGCGCACGCTGAAGTACACGCGTGTGGCGTGTGAAGAAATCGATTACGGCTTGGTTGAATACGAATTCAATCCAGGCACGAACACGGAAACGGATAAGGACGGCAACAAGCGGCGCAAGTAACGCGCCGCGAAACTCCCCATGCGCATCACGCTTGGCGTCACCGGCGGCGTAGCGGCGTATAAAGCCGCGGAACTGGTGCGCCGCCTTCAGCAGGATGGCTTCACCGTGCAAGTTGTGATGACGCGCTCGGCGCGCGAATTCGTGACGCCTCTCACGTTTGCGGCGCTGTCTGGACAGAAAGTGATTACCGACCTGTTCGCCGAATCCGGCGGCGAAGCCAATCTCGAAAGTGCGATTGAACATGTTGCGGTTGCGCAGCGGACAGATTTGCTGCTTGTGGCACCGGCGACGGCGGACGTCATCGCTAAATTTGCGCGCGGTATTGCTGACGATTTTTTGACCACCCTGCATTTGGCTTCGACGGCTCCAGTCGTAATTGCGCCCGCGATGAACGTGAACATGTGGAATCATGCGGCGACGCAGGAGAATTTGGAGATTCTTCGAGCGCGTGGCGTGCATATCGTGCAGCCGGATGAAGGATATCTCGCTTGCGGAATGACTGGGCCAGGCAGGCTCGCGGGGCAGGAAGCTATCATCTCTACGGTTCGCGATGCGCTGAAGCTGAAGCACGACCTGGAAGGCGAGACGGTTGTTGTCACTGCGGGGCCTACTTGCGAAGATTTAGATCCAGTGCGTTACATTACGAATCGTTCTTCAGGGAAAATGGGTTACGCGGTGGCTGAAGCGGCGGCGCGTCGCGGTGCGCGAGTCGTACTCGTTTCCGGACCGACCGCGCTGGATACTCCTGCAGGGGTCGACCGCGTTAGCGTTCGAACTGGCCTCGAAATGCAGCAAGCGGTTCAGCGCCATTTTTCGGACGCCTCGGTCGGAATCTTTGCGGCGGCAGTTGCGGACTATCGTCCGGTTGAAACGGTTTCGGAGAAAATCAAGCGATCGAAGGAACCGCTGACGATTCGGCTGGAGCCGAATCCGGACATTCTCGCGAGCGTCGCTGCGGAAAAAGGTTCACGTCTCGTCGTTGGGTTTGCCGCGGAGACGGATCGCGTCGCCGAAAATGCGCGAAAGAAGCTCACGGCAAAGAGTGCCGACCTGATTGTGGCAAACGACGTTACCGCAGAAGGAGCAGGCTTCGACCTCGATACGAATGTCGTGACGCTGCTCGCGCGGGATGGCCGCGATCTGGCTCTGCCCAAAATGACCAAGCGCGAAGTGGCGGAGCGTATCCTCGATGAAGTCGTGCGCCTTCGCAGCGTTCTGCGTGTAGCCGCGCAGCATTCGTCCGATTAAATTGCCCATGCCCGAGCGCTTGCCAGAGACACTCCAACAAAAACTTTCTGATCGCCTGCGCTATTACGATGACATTGGAATTGGTCGTTTTTATCGCGACCGCGGCGCGACGCTGCCTCCAGATGCGCAGGTCTCCGCCGCTGCATCGGAAGTGATGCCCGTCATTGAGGAGCCGAGCTTGCCCAAACGCGAACCGAAATCCATCCAGCCCGTTGCGGCGTCGGCTGCGCCGCACAAATTGGAACCGCTGCCGGTCCCGTCTAGCCCGTCGCTGTTTGAAGCCGTCAACAAAATTGAAAACGAGACGTTGCCGCTCATTAGGGAGAATCTCGGGGAGTGTACTCGGTGCAAGCTTCACAAGACACGCAAGAAGATCGTCTTTGGCGACGGCAATCCAAAGGCACAACTTGTGTTTGTCGGCGAAGGGCCGGGCGCGGATGAAGACGCGCAGGGCCTTCCGTTCGTCGGGCGTGCGGGGAAATTGCTGACACAAATGATTGAAGCGATGGGTCTGCAGCGCAAGGACGTTTACATCTGCAACGTCGTCAAATGCCGCCCGCCGGAAAATCGCCAGCCGGAAAAAGACGAAGTCGCGGAATGTTCGCCATTTCTTTTGCGCCAAATCGACACAATCGCGCCGAAAGTGATCGTGTGTCTTGGCAGCACCGCCGCGCAGACCATTCTGCAAACGAACCGCGGCATCTCGCATTTCCGCGGCGAATGGCTGGAATTTCGGGGCCGCAAGCTGATGGCCACGTATCATCCCGCGTACCTGCTCCGGAATCCTGCCGCCAAGAGCGAAGTCTGGAAAGACTTGCAAAAAGTGATGGCCGAGCTTGGCCTTGCCGTAAAGCGCAAAAACTCATAGGCCGTATGGGAATCCTGCTTGGCTTGGCTACTGCTTTGGCCTGGGGAACGTCGGATTTCTTCGCCCGGTTTGTCACACGGCGTATCGGAACACTTCGATCTTTGTTTTACATGCAGACGTGGGGCTTTCTTCTCCTGACCGCGTGCCTGTTCTTCACGCATTCCTGGGGACACCTGTTTGACGGTTCGGGTTGGCGTCCTTGGGCATGGGGCCTGCTGGCCGGAACTTGCAATACGGTCGCGATGTTCTCGTTCTATCGGTGCCTGGAAGTTGGCAAAGTAGCCGTTGTCGCGCCGCTGTCCGCAAGCTATCCCGTTCTCACGCTTTTTCTTTCTGTCTTCACCGGCGAACATCTCTCGGCTTTACGGATTGTCGGCATCGCAGCGGTGCTGCTTGGCGTGGTCCTCGTCGCGCATGGGGAAGTCGATCCGGGCGAGCCTTCGAAAACGGCGAAGTCTGGAGTTGCGTGGGCTTTGTTCGCTGCCACTTCCTTCGGTGTTCTCTTCTGGCTGTTGGGTGTTCGCGTTATCGCAACAACAGGACCCTTCGCCGCTCTGTGGCTGATCCGTATGACCGGCTCGTTGGCATCGCTTTCCGTGCTGCTCCTTCGGCGGATGCCCGTTCTTAAATCTCTAGGCGCTTCCAACTGGCAACCTCCGCTGATGGGCTTGCTCGACACGGGAGCGTTTGCGCTGAGCAATCGCGGAATGCAAATCGAGCAGATTTCGATCGTCACGGTTCTATCGTCGCTCTACGGAGCCGTGACGGTCTTGCTTGCCGCCATTTTTCTTCGTGAACGCATCGCGCTTTTGCAATGGGTTGGCATCATCGCGATCTTCGCGGGGATTGCGCTCATCGGCCGGTGAGCTTTGGCTCTGCTGGTACACTAACCAACGCAATGTCCGCTCCGTTTTGCAATGTCGCGCTACCCGTTCCGCTGCGCACCACTTTCACGTACGCCGTTCCTGAGGTGCTGCGGTCGGTCTTGCAGCCCGGCTGCCGCGTGCTTGTACCGTTTCGCAAAAAGTCCCTCATCGGTGTTGTGGTTGACCTGGTTCCGTCGCCGCCGGTCGGCACGAAGCTGCGCGATATTACCCGCGTCATCGATTTGGTTCCCGCACTAACGCCAGGACTGCTCGAACTCGGCCAGTGGATTGCCAGCTACTACCTTGCTCCCGTCGGGGAAGTCTTTCGCTCAATGCTTCCGCCGCCAACGGAGATCTCATCGCAACGCGAAGTCCTGCTGACGGCCGCGGGGCGGGCTTTGGCCGAGGAGCAAGCAAAAAACTTTCTTTTGGCAGGAAACGCTGAAGACGAAGCGGGCGCTTTAGCGGTGCTCTCTAAGAAAGGCAAAGCAATCTCGCTTGCTGCTGCCGTTAAGCTCGGCATCATAGCGGAGCTGTTGCAGCGTCTCCAACGCAGAGGCTTGCTCGATATTCGTGAGACCGTCCGTGGACGCAAGCAACGAACGCAGCGAATCATTGCGTGGAAGGGCAGCGATGCACCACGGACAGTCGATGCCGAGAAACTGGAGCGCCTCCGGGCATTGCTGGAAACCGAGCGCGGCCCTCTGCCTTTGTCGCAATTGCTAAAACTCGCTCGCATGTCCAAGCCATTTATCGAGCGCTCGATTCGCGAAGGCATTTTGACCTCGTGGGAGGAACCGGTCGATCCTGCCGAGGATCCGTTCGACGTTGGATACGAACCGCCTGCGCACACGTTAAATCCGGCGCAGGAATCTGCGTTTGGAGCGATCCGTGCCCGCTTTGAATTGGGCGTGTTCGGCGTACTGCTTCTGCATGGCGTCACGGGTAGCGGCAAGACGGAAGTCTATCTCCGCGCCGTGCAAGATACGCTCGCTCGCGGCAAGACGGCCATCGTCCTCGTGCCGGAAATCGCGCTCACGCTTTGGATCGGCCGCCAGTGCCGCGCGTGGTTCGGTGCGCAGTTCGAAGGTGTCGTCGTGCTGCACTCGGCGCTGAGCGACGTCGAACGTTCGCGCGCGTGGTGGCGTGTGCGGCATGGCGAAGCGCGCGTCGTGGTTGGCACTCGTTCAGCGGTTTTTGCGCCGCTCGAAAACGTTGGGCTCATTATTGTTGATGAAGAGCAAGAGTCGAGTTACAAGCAAGAAGAGACGCCGAGGTATCACGGGCGCGACGTCGCAATCGTCCGCGCGAAATCAGAGAACGCTCTCGCGCTCCTCGGCTCGGCGACACCTTCGCTCGAAACGTATCATCATGCACGGGAAGGGAAGTACGAACTACTTACAATTGCAGCGCGTGTCGCTTCGCGCCCGCTGCCATCCGTTGAGATCATCAGCTTGCGCGATGAATTTCAGCAGACGCAAAAGACCAGTCCCATTTCTTCCGCATTGCATGTGGGAATCGAGGAATGTCTCAGCAACGGCACGCAAGCGCTTATTCTGATTAATCGTCGCGGGTATTCCTGGTCCGTTCTGTGCCGGAGTTGTGGCGCGTCTGTGCAGTGCGTGAACTGCAGTATCTCGATGACACATCACAAGAGCCGCAACCGCCTCGAATGCCATTACTGCGGCTCGGTCCAACAGATTCCGAAGCAGTGCCCGAAATGCCAGTCGAAATATGTTTATTTCTTCGGCGAGGGTTCCGAGCACCTGGAGGAACGCTTGCGCAAGGACTTTCCGAGTGCGCGCATCGCGCGCCTCGACCGCGACACTGCGCGAACCAAACGCCAGTTTCAAGAAACACTCGGCGCCTTTGCCGGTGGAGCGCTGGACATTCTGGTTGGAACGCAAATGCTCGCAAAAGGCCACGACTTCCATCGCGTGACGCTCGTGGGTGTCGTCGGTGCCGATGCGTCGCTCAGTATGCCGGACTTCCGCGCCGCCGAACGCACCTTCCAACTGCTCACGCAAGTTGCGGGGCGCGCTGGCAGAGGCGAACTGACCGGCCGCGTGCTGATTCAAACGTATTACCCGGACCACTACGCAATCCAGGATGCTGTGAAACAGGATTACGCCGCGTTCTTTGAACGCGAGCTGCATTTCCGCCGCGTCATGGCTTATCCGCCGTTCACTTCGCTGGCAAACGTCATTGTGCGCGATACGAGCCTGGAGAAAGCGATTCAATGGTCGCGCCAGATTTCTGAATACTTTGCGCCGTTCCACAATGAGGGAGTCCGCGTGCTAGGCCCTGCCGCCGCGCCCCTTGCGAAGCTGAAGCGTGAGCACCGTTTTCAGTTCTTATTGAAGTCGAAAAGCCGCGCCAAGCTTACGCAATTGCTTTCCGGCGCGTTGTCTTATTGTGATGCAAAACAAATTCCGCAAACCGCGATCCTTGCTGACGTGGATCCACTTTCGTTGCTGTAGGTGTACCAACGAACTTCAGCTCGCGGAATTTGCCGGGCTTTTCCATCGCCAAAAGAGATAGACCGGAATCCCTGCGGTTAAAAATGCCAGTGCCGCCAATACATGCCGGAACTGTGCAGGATCAATCGTGGCCCGGTAGATCGCATTGCCAACGATTGCGATAGCCGACAGAACAAAGAGAATTGGCGTCCAGGGATATCCGGGAACTTGATACGGAAGCGTTCTTCCAGCAAGTTTCCGCCGCAACGGGAAAATCGCAGCGCCAGCCAGACCATAAAATATCCAACCCACAAAAATCACGCCTTCCACGAGTTCTGAAAATTTTCCGGCTTGCGTCAGAATTGCAGCCAAAACGCCGAGAGAAATCACCGACGCCGCAGGAGTTTGGAAACGCGGATGAACTTCCGCCAATTTCTGGAAGAAAAGATTGTCTTTGGCCATCGCGTAAAACACGCGCGGCGCCGTCAGGATTACGCTGTTCGTGGAGCTGAAAACGGAAATCAAAATCGTCGCCGCGACGAGTTTTCCCGCCCATTCACCCAAAACCGCTTTTGCTGCCGTCGCCGCGATCGCATCTGTCGTGGAGGCAACAGCCGGTCCGAGCGCAACCAGATACGCCAGCACGGCCACGAGATACAGCCCTATCAGGAACAACGAACCCAGAAGAAATGCCTTGGGAAATGCCTGCTCTGCGTCCACCACTTCGCCGGCGCTGTAGGTGCCGAATTGCCATCCCTCGTAGGCCCATAACGCGGCGATCATCGCCAAGCCAAAACTCGAAAGCAGCGAGAAGCCGTGCAGATCGGTTTTGATCGCCGTACCAAGCTCGCGGCCATGATGACCCGCAGAAAACAGCGCCACGCTGAGTAGAACCACCAATCCGGCTTTGATCGCCGTCGTTACGTTCTGCAAATTGGCGCTCTGGCGAGTGCCCCAGACGTTGACGACAGTGACCACCAGAATCATGCCGATCGAAATAGCGTTTGATTGCCATTCTCCCAAGTGCACGATTTCGTTCAAGTATTTTGTGAAGGCGCGCGCGAGGGCCGCAATGGTTCCGCTCGCGATGACCACAAACAGGCACCAGCCGTACAGAAACGCCGGCAACCGGCCAAATCCGTCACGGATGTAGCAATAAAGCCCGCCGGCTTCCGGGTTTGCCGCAGCCAATTCCGCGTACGTTAGCGCACCAAGCAACGACAGCCCGCCTGCAGCGATCCAAACCAGCAGCGACAGCCCGACGGAGGCGTGTACCTGCCTAAGAATCAGGCCAGGTGCAATGAAAATCCCGGAACCAACGACAGAGCCAATGAAAAGGTACAGAAGATCGCGCAGCCGAATCGTGCGGACAAGGTTGGTCATTTACGCGCAGCGCAAACAGCAACTGACAAGCGCCGTGCGCAGCATCATAGCCTTAGTTGAACAGGATTGTCTTTTGCTATTGAAGCGGAACTTATCCTACCAAAACTGGCTCAGCCTTCGAGTCCCTGCAACTCTTTGCCCGGTTTAAATCGAACCGCTTTTCCTGGTGGAATGTTCACTTCTTCGCCGGTGCGTGGATTGCGGCCAATGCCGGTCTTACGCGGGCGCACGCTGAACACGCCGAAGCGCCGCAGTTCAATGCGTTGGCCTCGCCCCATTGCGTTCTTAAGCGATTCGAACACCGTCTCCACAGCCTGTTCGGCCTTCACCCGGCTTACGGCGGCGCCTTCGAGTTTCAGCAGCACCGCGTTCACAATGTCCAGCTTGATCACGCCATCCTCCGCTAGTTACTGTCGCCCGATGCTAGAGGCACCGCCGCGGGTTGTCAAGACGCAAGGCCCTGCAATACACTGACTGTCTCATCGTTGAGCTTTCGTAGAGCTTTCGTACGGAAAATTTTTGTAAACTTACGCACCAACCAAAACAGGAGGCGTGGATGTCCGTTAAGCCAGACCGCTGGATTCGCAAAATGGCGCTCGAGCACAAAATGATTGAGCCTTTCACCGACCGCCAGGTTCGCGAAGGCGTCATCAGCTACGGAGTTTCGTCTTACGGCTACGACATTCGCGTCGCCGACGAGTTTCAGATCTTCACCAACGTGAATTCGACGATCGTCGATCCAAAGCACTTCGATGCGCGTTCGCTCGTTGCTTACAAAGGAGACGTCTGTATCGTCCCGCCGAACTCTTTCGCCCTCGCCCGCTCCATCGAATATTTTCGAATTCCGCGCAATGTCCTGACGATCTGTCTTGGAAAATCTACCTACGCGCGCTGCGGCATCATCGTCAACGTCACGCCCTTCGAACCCGAATGGGAAGGCTTCGTCACACTCGAAATCAGCAACACCACGCCGCTGCCCGCAAAAATCTACGCCAACGAAGGCCTTTGCCAGGTTCTCTTCTTCCTTTCCGACGAAGACTGCGAAGTCAGCTACAAAGACAAAAAAGGAAAATACCAGGCCCAGTCCGGTATCGTCCTCCCGCGCCTCTAATTTGGCGATGTAAAGATTCGGGTTACATTTTTATTTGATCGGTGGAAGCATCCTGCTTATGTTGTTCGGGCACTGCGTTCTGCAGCGGAAAGCCCGCCTCGCGCCATCCATCCAGTCCGCCTTGCAGCGGCCGGATGTGCTTCACGCCTTGTTTTCTGAGGAGCAGCGCCACACGGGCGCTGGTAGCTTCGTTTGGTCAAGTGCAGTAGAGGATCACTTCGCGGTCCGGCGGCAGCCGATCGCTCTTTTCCTCCAGTTCCTTCACGTCCATGCGAAACGCGCCGGGAATCGTTTCGGGGTCCGCCTCAAAATCAAGCGAGTGTCGTAGATCGACAATCACCAACTCTTCGCCGGTATCGATTTTTTCCTTCAACTCTTCCGGCGTAATCCGCCCAATGCGCAATTCCCGCAGAAATCTTTGGCGCCCGATGAATTTCCAGGTGATGTAGCCGCCGAGCGCACCAACGATCAGCACCAGCAGCCCACTGCCAAGCGACGCCGCACGTTCCGCAATTTTTTCAATTTGTCCGCTGAAAATGTATCCGGCGAGGAGAAAAGCCCCCGCCCACAGCAGCGATCCGAGCGCGTCCCATAGCAAAAATCTCCGCGCGCGCATGTGAAAAATTCCAGCGAGCGGAGGCGCCGCCGTACTTAGCCCGGGAACGAATTTTGCAACCAGCAGCGAACGAGCGCCCTGCTTTGCGAAGACGCCTTCCGTCCGCCGGACGCACGAATCCGGTTCCAACGAGATGCGGCAAAGGAATTGAAGGACCCGGATGCCTTTTTTGCGGCCAATCTGATACCACAGACCGTCGGCGAGAACCGCAGAAATTGCGGAAAGCGCCAGGCAGAACCAGAAACTCACGTGGCCCCGCCCAGCCAGAGCGCCGGCAGCCAGCAGAAATGGCGTTGCCGGGAAGGGAAGCCCTACTTGTTCGGCAAAAACCAGAGCCGGAAGCACGACGTACCCGTGTCGCAGCAAGAATTCGAGGGTGCCGTGCATCCCTCCAAGTTGTTCCCCTGTCATCTTCCGTCCTGGGCGCCGGTTTTTTTCAAGAAGCTCTTTCGCAAAGACTAATTCGCGAATTCAGCAGTATGCCCCCATTGCCCGCTCATGACAAATTCACGAATTCGCTTCCTGCTGCGCGGAGCCTTCTCTCTACTTTGCAGGGGCTCGGGCAGCGAAGATGCATCGCCCGGGTATCCGATGGCCATTGCCGCAATGGGCTCCCATCCCTGCGGGATGTTGTACGCCTCCCTGGCTGTTTCCGGGTCGAATCCCGCCATCTGGTGGACGACCAGTCCTCTCGCGGTCGCCTCGATCGAAAGTTGCAAGCTCGCCGCACCGACGTCGTACTGTGCGTTGCGGTTCGGCGCGTTGTTTTTTGCAAACGCGAGTTGCGCTACGGCAATCACCAGCACCGCCGCCTTCTTTGCCCAATTCGCGTTGAACTCCACGAGGGCACCGAGCGATTTCTCAAAATTCTCCGTATCGTCCTTCGTCGCCACAATATACGCCCACGGCTGCTCGTTGCTGCTGGAGGGCGCCCATCGCGCCGCTTCAAACAGGCTCCGCAGAACCTCTTGCGAAACCGGTTTGTCGCTGAACGCGCGCGGGCTCCAACGGTTTTGGATCAGTTCGTTTACGGGAAATTCCACTGGTGCGGGATTGCTCATTTGTGTTCTCCGATAGAAAAACAGGCTGCGTTACTTCGCAGCCTGTTTCACCATCTCCAGGTCGATTGTGATTGCCACTGTGTCGCTGACGACGACTCCTCCGCCGTCCAGGTTGGCATTCCACCTCACACCAAAGTCCTGCCGGTTCACGTGAGTGGTTGCGCTAACTGCGGAGCGCGTGTTGCCCCATGGATCTTTTATGGGAGCCGTTGGGCCTTCCACATCGAGCACAACTTCCTTGGTGACGCCGTGGATGGTCAGGTCGCCGGTGACTTTCAGTTTGCCTGTTCCGTTCGTTTCCACTTTTTTCGAGACGAAAGTCATCGTCGGAAAATTCGTCACGTCGAAAAATTTGTCGCTTTTCAGGTCCTTATCGCGCGCCTCTTCACCGGTATTCACCGTCTTCGTGTCGATCGTCACGTTTACTTTGGACTTTGTTAAATCCTGATCGTCCCAGACCACCGTGCCGGTTACGTTCTTGAATTCTCCGCGCACCGTGGAAATCATCATGTGCTTTACGGCAAACTGCGCGGCCGTGTGCGCCGGATCGACCTGCCACGTCGTCGTTGCCGCCGTGGTTTGCAGCGCCATCGCCGCCGTCAAAATTATTGCACCTGCGAACTTTCTTATTGTCTGGCCCATGGTTGTTCTCCTTTTTTCGTTCAAGTTGAAGCTTAGGATGCTTCGGACAGCTGATTTGGTGCGGACTTTTGGCATTCCCCAAGCAACTCCGCAAGCTGCTTGAGCTTTGTTGCGCTCATGTGTCTGAACTGTTGTTTGTGCATGTCGTGCACGGGTTGGTCGAGGTTTTTCAGGATTTCCAGGCCTTGCGGCGTGATGCGAGCCTTGACCACTCGCCGGTCGTCTTTTTGACGTTCACGGGTGATCCATTCCCGCTTTTCCATGCGGTCGAGCAGACGCGTCATGTCCGGATCGTGCGAAATCATCCGGTCGCTGATGCTCCTGCAGGGCAGCCCTTGCTGGCCCGCGCCGCGCAGAATGCGCAGTACGTTGTACTGCGTTCCCGTCAGCCCGTGGGACTTCAGGACTTGCTCGGCGTGCTGGCCCAGATGATCCGCTGCTTTGAGCACGGCGACAAATACCCGGTCTTCGAAGGGCGGCTGGTGGCGGTTCGGCTTTGTCGGTGAACTCATGGTGTCGAAGATAGTCGTGATAACGACTATTGTCAAGAGGAAAAATTAGGCCCGCCGAGACGGCCTCACATGCACCTCGCTTACGAAGCTTTGTGGCCCCTGCTTCGTGATCATTGCCACTACGTGCGCCACGTCCTCCGGCTTCAGCACCTTGGTTGAATCCTTTGGCCCACGCCCGGCGAATTCCGTCGCTACGCTTCCCGGACACACCGTGCTGACGCGGATACCATACTCGCGCAGCTCCTCCGCCATACAGCCGCTTAGTCCTTGCACGGCCCATTTCGAAGCGCAGTAAACCCCGCCGCCGGCGAACACGCTTTTTCCCGCGAGAGAACTAATGGTGATGATGTCTCCGGCGCCCCGCTCGATCATTCCCGGAATCACCGCCCGCGAGACCAGGAACACGCTCTTCACATTCGTGTTCATCAGTTGGTCCCATTCCACTTCCGTTTTTTCGTGCACCGGGCCGAACAATCCCATCCCAGCGTTGTTCACGAGGATTGAAATCGGACCCAGGGTCGATTCCACTTTCTCGACGAGTTTCGTTACGTCGTTTTGTGCAGTAACGTCGGCGCGCAAAGCAATGCCTGGCACTCCCAACGCGAGGATTTCTCTTTCCGTCGCCGCCAGCTTCGCTTCGTTTCTTCCGCAAATTGCCACGGCCGATCCGATGCTTGCCAACTGAATCGCGATAGCGCGCCCGATACCGCGAGTTCCGCCTGTTATCAGCGCAACTTTTCCGGCAAGCGGCGTGTTATTACCGATTTCCCTTCCATTTGTTTCGCTCATACTTGCCATAAGAATTCTTCTCCCCCGGGCCACTTTTTCTGTGCGAAACTCATCATATTCTCAGGGCGCACGAGTGGCAAAAGTCTTCCCCACAGGCTTTCGTCGCACTCGGCAGGTGAAGGCGGTTAAATGGGATTACCTGGCGTCTCTTCCGAATCGCACGATTCTGGCCGCAACGTCTGTTGTAAGTTGCTACAACGTTACGGCTTGCGGTTACGCGCTCCCTTTTCTTATAATCCCAAAGTTTTCGTAACGGATGAACATACTGACTAACGACGAATTGTTGCGCTCACCGGACTCTTTCCACGGCGCAACGGAGTCTAATCTTCCAGGTTCCTAGCGAGGAGAATCGGAATGAACGCAACACGACGATTGACAGGGTTGGCCGCAGTCTTAGCCCTGTGCCTTGTTCTTGGCAGCGCTTCCAGCGCATCTGCCCAAGCAGCCGCAGCAGCAGGCGGACAGGATCAAGGGGCCAAGCAGCCGCCGTATACGATGGCGGAGTACAACTCCTACAAAGCTTGCGCCGACGACAAGGTTCCCGCTTCGCAGATTAAGTGCTTCGATGATTTCGTTTCCAAGTACCCCAACTCCGCACTTCTTCAGTATGTCTATCCGGCCTACTACCAGGCATACGGCGCGCAAAAGAACTACGCAAAGGTCATCGAAAACGCGGACAAGTTGATCGCGCTCGGCGACAAATTGGATGCGGCCAATCGTCCGCAGACGTTGCTCCAGGCTTATAACGTTCGCGAGGGCGCGTGGACCGCATTGCCCGTAGCCGACCAGACGGCGGGTGCCGCCGCTGCCCGCGACGCCGCCACGAAGGCGCTGAAGATCCTCGATGACATTAAGAAGCCCGACAACGTTTCCGACGATGATTTCAAGAAATCCAAGCTGCCTTATATCATCTTCTTTAACAACACCGGCGCGCAGGCGTCCGTCCTCCTCAAGGACTCTGCCGGTGCGATGAGTTTTTACAAGTCCATCCTCACGCTGAATCCCGATGAGCCGGTTACGCACTACAACATGGGCAAGGCGTATCTCGCTTTGGCCCCGCCCCAGTCCATGGACGGCTTCTGGCACATTGCGAAAGCAATTACTTCCAAGTCCGCAACGGATGCACAGAAAAAGCAGCTGACTCCTTATTTGAAGAAATTGGTCCTTGCCTATCAAGGCGGCACTGTTTGCGATCCGCTGACTGATTCCGAATTCAACGAACTGCTGCAACTTGCAGGCACGTCGGCCGACCGTCCGGAAAGCTACAAGCTCTTCAGCACCGCTGACCTCGACGCCGCTCGCAAAGATATGACCATCGCTTCCGTGATCGCCGACCTGAAAGCCGGTGGTGACAAGGCCAAACTCACTTGGTTTGCTTCCTGCGGCCTCGAATTTCCCGACGTCCCGGGCAAGCTTTTTGAAGTAACCGCGCCGGCAACAGACGCGGACCCCGTCGGACTAAAGCTCGCGTTCGTGTCAAACCAGGCTGAATTTGACGCCGCTACCGCGCCAGACATGGAAGTGAAGGTGATGGGCCAGCCCGAAGCGGGCAAGCTTAATAAGGACGATACGCCCGCGCCTCGCTTCACGGGCACGCTGGAAACGTATGATCCCGCTCCCGCGTTCATGCTCCACTGGGACAAGGCCAAAGTGAATGCCGAGGACCTGCCCAAGGAAAAAGAGAAGCCGGCAAAGAAGCCGCCTGTACGCCGTCCGGCGCCCAAGAAGCCGAGCGGCCGCGCCTCTAACTAAGGACACTGGAAACCGAAAAGGCCCTGCGCTTCGAAGCGGAGGGCCTTTTTCGGTTTGTGCCTGGAAGTTACGTCGAAGACCTTCGGCCGCCGGCTTTTTGCCTAACGCCGCGGCTTTCTGCCGTCACCCAATTTGTACTCCCCAATCTTCCGGCTCAGCGTATTCCTGTGAATCCCCAAAATCTTCGCCGCACGGCATTGGTTTCCCTCCGCGCGGTCCAGCACGCTCTTGATAAACCGCTTTTCAAACTCGCCTACTGCTTCCTCGAACATGATTCCCCGGTCCACCATCTGTGTGACCAGCCCCTCCAGTTGATCTCTCACAATTGCACGCTCCGCAGCGGCCCTTCGTCAGGCCGATCGATTTTTTGTTAATCCAACTCGCGGCCAACCAGGATGCGATACGCCTCCCGGTATTTCGAACGCGTTGCTCCCACCACATCTGGAGGCAATTCAGGCCCTGGCGGGGTTTTCGGCCATTGAATCCGTTCCAGATAATCTCGAACAAACTGCTTATCGAACGACGGCTGCGCGCCCCCCGGCTGGTATTGCGCCGCGGGCCAGAAGCGCGAAGAGTCCGGCGTAAGCGCTTCATCAATCCAGATCAGCTCACCGTTCAGTAGCCCAAACTCGAACTTAGTGTCCGCCAGCAGGATCCCGCGAGGCGCCGCAAACTCCGCAGCTCGCTTGTAAATGGCGATGCTCACCGCGCGCACTTGCTCGGCTAGCTCTTTGCCGACCATTCCGGCCGCGCATTCGAACGAAATATTTTCGTCGTGCCCGCTGGTGGCTTTCGTCGCTGGCGTAAAGATGGGTTCCGGCAGTTTGTCGGATTCGACGAGTCCCGCCTGCAACGGAATTCCGCAGATCGCGCCGGTGGCTTTGTAATCTTTCCAGCCCGACCCGCTCACGTATCCGCGCACTACGCACTCAATCGGCAGTGGTTGCGTCTTCTTCACGACCATCGAGCGGCCGGCCAATTCCTCACGATGGGCGTCAAACGGGGTAGGGAATTCCGTCGCGCTCAGAACATGATTCTGAATCACATCCTTCAGCAGGTTGAACCAGAAGAGCGAAAGCTGCGTCAGCACTTTGCCCTTGTCGGGAATCGGCGTCGGCATCACCACGTCGAACGCCGACAGCCGGTCTGTCGCTACAATCAGCAGTTTGTCGCCCAGATCATAGATGTCGCGCACTTTTCCGCGCGCGCTCGGCGTCAATCCGGCGAACTGGGTTTCCCGTAAAGTTTTCATGGCAGGCGCAGAAGACACAGACAACAACCCCTCGACTGAGTTCGCACATTCTAGCGCACGCCACCGTCCCCGCCAAGCCGCAGTAAACGCTCACCTGTGAATTTGTCTTGAAAACTTTCCGGAGTGGAATGTGGCGAATTCACAAAAAAAGAAGGGGCAGCTTTGTGCCCCTTCTTTTTTCTCGAAATAATATGTCGTTACGCCGCCGCAGTCCGCGTTTTCTTCTTTTCCGGCGCTTCGTCGCCTTCCCAACGCACGCTCACGATCTTCGAAACGCCGGGCTCTTGCATTGTCACGCCGTAAAGTACGCTGCCCGTCTCCATCGTCTTCCGGTTGTGCGTCACGACGATGAACTGCGTCTGCACGCTCATTTCGCCGATCAGTCGCGTAAACCGTCCGACGTTCGCTTCGTCCAGCGGTGCGTCGACTTCGTCCAAGATGCAGAATGGGCTCGGCTGATACCGGAAAATCGCAATCAGCAGTGCCAGCGCCGTCATTGCCTTCTCGCCGCCCGACAGCAGCAGCACGTTTTGCAGTTTCTTTCCGGGGGGCGAAGCCACAACGTCGATTCCCGCGTCGCCGCTGCTGTCTACCTCCGTTAAACGCATTTCTGCCATGCCGCCGCCAAAAATCGTATGGAACGCGGTCGAGAAGTTCGCGTTGATTGAATTGAACGCCTGCTCAAACTTTTCCCGCGAAATCAGGTCGAGTTCTGCAATTGCTTGCTGCGTGTCTGCAATCGATTGCAGCAGGTCATCCCGCTCCCGCGTCAGGAACGTGAACCGCTGGTCGCACTCGTTGAACTCTTCGAGCGCCATCATGTTCACCGCGCCCATGTTCTCGATCCGCTGCTTCATTTCGCGATAGTTCGCTTCGGCTACCGCCAGCTCGTCGCCGCTCATGAACGCCGTCTCGCTCGCAATCAAGTCTTCCGGCTGGGCGTTCACTTCGCTCATGCACGTCTCGCGCAAGTGTTGCCAGTCGCTCTCGTTCTTTGCCCGCTCCACTTCCGCGTGGCTGCGTTGCTCGCGCATTTCTTGAAGCGACTGGCGCCCCATGCGCAGATGATCTTCCATCTGCGTTAGCCGCGTCCGGGCCGCTTCCCACTCCTGCTCCAACTCCTGTTGCCGAGTCGCGAGCCGCGATTTTTCCGTGAGCAATCTTTCAAGCTGGCGTGCCAATTCCGCGCTCTGCGCCGTCAGCGTCTCCGTTTCCGCCGCAATCGATGTTTCCTGCTGCCGCAGCGCCGTCTCGCGCCGTTCCAATTCCGCTCGCTCTTCGGCCAGCCGATTCGCCAGCTCTTCTGCCGCGCTGAGCCGTTCAGTTCGTGCCGCCAGTTCTGCCCGGCCCGCCGCCAGTTCATCCTGCTCTGTCTGAACCGAACCGCGTAATTCCACTAGCTCGCCGGCGAGCCGCACACTTTCCGCTTCGGCCTCGGCGCGAGTCGCCGCGGCTGAGGCGTGTTGGTTCTTTGCGTTCGAGGCGCGCTGCTCCGCGCCGGTAACTTCCTGGCGCAACCGCGAAAGCTCGCTCTGGCAAATCGTCAACTCCAGTCCGAGCCGTGCCAGTTCACTCTGCGTCCCTTGATGCTTGTGCGTCGCGCCGATGACTTCGCGTTCCGCTTCGCGCTGTTTTGCCGTTACACCATCAATGCCCTCTTCCGTCTCCTTCAACGCTGCTGCGATGCGTTCCATCTCCGCTTGCATTTCGTTCATGCGCGATTCGAGCTGCATCACTTCCGCATCGAGTGAGCGCAATTCGCGCTTCATGCCGAGTGGCCCAGCCTCGTCCGCCCGTCCGCCCGTCACCATTCGTCCCTGATAACAAGTCCCATCCGGAGTCACGAAGGCATATTGCGTATTTTCTTTCGACAAGCGCTCCGCTGCGGCTACGCTTTCCGTCAAATACGCCGCGCGCAATCTCGGCAAAAACTGTTTCGCCGCTGCGCCCAATGGATCGCGGAACTCCACCAGCTTGTCCATTCGCGAAACTACGCCGTCTTCCATTCGAAACGGAATAATCGGTTCGTACTCCTCCACTTTCATGTTTTTCGTCGAATCCACAAAGAACGTCGCGCGCCCGCCCACTTCATCCCGCAACATCGAAACGCCAGCCCGCGCGTGATCAAAAGTCTCCACAACGACGTATTCCAATTCATCGCGCAAATATTGCTCAATCGCGCCTTCATGCGCTTCCGGCACTTCCGCGTAATCCGCCAGCACGCCCACCGCGTGGAAATCCTGTCCTCCGCCGCGTTCGTTCGCCGCAAAAAGTTTCTGCACCGCGTCTGCCGTGTATGACCGATCGTTCAAGATCTGCGTAAGCGTCGCGTGCCGCGCCCGCACTCCGGCCAGCGAATCCCGCAGCGCGTCGGCTTGCTTTATCGAGCTTTCCCGCTCTGTGCGCAAGCTCATCATTTTCGCTTGCAGTTCACTCGCCTGCTGCTTCAACGCATTCAATTGCGCGGTAGCGGCTTCCAATTCATGCGCCGCTTCTTCCGCATGCGCTCGCACGCCGAGCGAACTCTCTAGCAAATCGTGCTCGCTTGCCTCGCGCCGCCGCAGCGCTTCGCTCTGATGCACGAGTGCTTCTTCCGCCTGTTTCTGCTCGCCGTGCAGACGCAGCAGACTATCCCCCGCTTGCGCCGCCGTCATGCGCAACGATTCGATTCGCGTTTCGGCATCTGCAATCTGTGTCGCTCGTGTCGCCGCCCGGGTCGAGAGTTCCTCTACACGCGCCGTCAAGCCCGTCGCTTCTTCCTTCAGCATCGTGACGGTCTGCAACTGCGAAGCGCTTCGCGTCTGCCATTCGCTCGCTTGGGCGCTCACCTGGCTCATGTCCGCGCTCAATTGCCCGCGCCGCGCCGCAAGCTCCTCCGCTCGCTGCGTGTTAAACGAGATGCGGTTTTCCGCGCGATCCGCCTCCAGCGCGGTAAGATTCAATTGATTCTGGTTCTGGCGGATTTCCGTATCCAGCTCGTAGACGCGCTGGTTCAACCGGTCCTGCTCGCCTTCCTGCTGCCGAATCGCCGTCGCATGCTGCAGTTCCGCCGCCGCAAACTCTTCGAGCGCCTTCGTAAACCGCGCAGCTTCGCTTTCCATCTCTCGCGCTTTGCCCGCCAGCATCTGTCGCACGATTCCGCGCATCTGCTCGCGAATTTCCGAATATCGCCGCGCCTTGGCCGCCTGCCGTTTCAGCGAACCGAGCTGCTTTTCAACTTCCACCACAATGTCATTCACGCGAGCCAGATTCAGCTTTGACGACTCGAGTTTCGCCTCGGCCAGCCGCTTCTTCGTCTTAAACTTCGTCACGCCGGCCGCTTCTTCGATAATCGCGCGCCGCTCCATCGGCTTCGTCGAAAGAATCTGCCCGATGCGTCCCTGTTCAATAATCGCGTACGAATCCGGCCCGAGCCCAACGCCCATAAACATCTCTTGAATGTCGCGCAGCCGCGCCACGCGTCCGTTGATCAGATATTCGCTCTGGCCGCTCCGATAAAGCCGCCGGCTCACCACAACTTCGCCCGGCTTCGTAACCAGCTCTGGCCTCTCGGCTTTTTTCTTTTTTTTGCCCTTCAGAAACGCCGAGCCTTCCGCAGCAGCTTCCACCGGAACCGCCTCGACTTCTGGAACAGTTGCGTCAGCCGGCACATCCGTCAGCGAAATAATCTCCTCATTTGGGGCCAACGCAAGCTCAGTCGTCTCAACACCCGCTGCATTGATTTCTTCGCTCTTTTCCGCGCTCTCCATCACGAACCGCGCCGCCTCGGCCAACTCCGGGTCTTCCATCGTGATCGTCACTTCCGCCAAACCCATCGGCGGCCGCTTCACGGTGCCGTTAAAAATGCAGTCGCTCATCCGCCCCGCGCGGAGACTCTTGTGGCTCTGTTCGCCCAACACCCAGGAAATCGCGTCCACCACGTTGGACTTCCCGCATCCGTTCGGTCCGACGATGCACGTCGTTCCCGTTCCGCTAAACGTCACCACCGTCCGCTCGCAGAACGATTTAAAGCCAGTGATTTCGACTTTTCTCAGCTTGAGCAAGGTATCCCCTTTGGTCTCTTCACGCCTTTCAACACGCAAGGGCCCGGGCACACGCGCGCGAAGAGAGACGGCTTCGTATTCCCCAGTTGGAGGTGTCTTTTCGCAACATCCCAACCGGGTTTCCGGTTGGCTGTCCGCTTCAACCCTAACTCATTGAAGGGACACACGTTTGGCAGGTTCTCTATCAGAGGCCCAGCCGCCTGGCGCATCAGATGGCGGTACGGGTAAAAAATGTATCACTCCTCGCTATCGCTGTAAAGCCCTACTCTACCCCTTGTGGCTTGTTTCTGGCTGCCGCAAGTCGATTTTTCCGCCCTTTTCGCGGCGTCCTCTGGTTTATCCTACCCCCCGGAAGACGCCTAGCCGTGCCCATCCTTCAGGTGTTTACCTGACACCGGAGCAAGGGGTTCACTTGATTGAGCTAGGGGGGTATTCCTTGCATTCTCGTCTATAAGTACTATCCGTTCACCGACGCGGATTTCTTCTACCCATCCGCGTATTTGGAGAGTCTGTACATGGCTAATCGTCAAAATCCGCCTCGTAAGCCTTTGGAAAGAGAACTCGGTCAGCCGGAAATACCGCGCAATGAAGCTCCGCCGGAGCTTTTACGCGAGCTGGTAGCTCACCTTCGGCAAAATCGAACTCAACTTCGCGAAGAGTGGCTGCGGAGAATTGCCGAGACGCGGCTCCTCACTGCCATGACCAAAGAGGAAATCTTCGCCGAAGCTACCTCGGTGTACGACAGCTACGTCGAAGCCCTCGAGACCGGCACCTTCGAAGCACTCCAGGCTTACGCCCGCAATCTTTCTGAACGAATTATTCCTCGCGGAGTTGAAACTCACGAAGTCATCGGTATCGTGCTGCTCCTCCGCGACGTTCTCGCTCGCTCCCTCTTCGCCAAATACCAGGCCGATTTTGAAAAACTCAATCGCATTCTCGATGCCTACGAACCCGCCGCGAACCGCATCGCCAACACCGTCGCCGTCGGTTTCGTTCAGGAACGTGAACGCGTCATCCGTCAACAGCAGGAAGCAATTCGCGAACTCTCTACGCCAGTCTTGCAGGTTCGCGAACGCTTGCTCATTCTCCCTATCATCGGCGTCATTGACCCGCAGCGCGCTCGTCAGCTGACGGAGCAGTTGCTTCGCGGCATCCGCACCAATCGCGCGAAGGTCGTCGTTATCGACATCACGGGTGTCGCCGCCATGGACGTTACGGTCGCTAACCACCTCGTCCAAACCGTCGAAGCTTCACGCCTCCTCGGTGCGACCGTTATCGTCACAGGTCTTTCCCCGGAAATTGCCCAGACCCTCGTCACTATCGGTGTGGATCTCGGAAAGATGAACACCGTCGGCGATTTGCAAGGCGGCATTGAACAAGCCGAAAAACTTTTGGGATACAAAGTCGTGCCTGTGTCTGAGCCACGATAGGCCGGCTGGAAGAAGGTACATTTGGAAGTCCCAATTCTTAAGCAGGGCGAGTTTCTTATCGCCACCATTCAGGCTGCGCTGTCGGATGCCGATTTGGAGCATCTTCGCCTCGCGCTCGTTCAGCGTGTCGTGCGCTTTCGTTCGCGCGCGGTGATCGTCGATGTCACCGCCATGGACGTCATGGATTCGTTCGCCTCTCGCACCCTCCGCGAGATTGCTCTCATGATTCGTCTGCGCGGCGCGGAAACCGTAATTGTCGGTATTCAACCGGAGGTCGCTTTTGCGATGGTTCAACTTGGCCTGACTTTGGAAGGCGTTGGCACCGCCCTCGATCTGGAAGAGGGGCTCGCGTACTTGAATCAAAAATTCAAGACCATCAACTGAAAGAGAGCCGCAGTGTTCGCAGGGGAAATTCGGGTGCCTATCAACTCAGATCAAGACATCGTCCTTGCTCGGCAAAAGGGCAGAACCCTCGCTGCCGACGCGGGGTTTTCCCCAGTTGATTGCACGCTCGTGGCAACCGCTATTTCCGAATTGGCCCGCAACATCGTTTCCTATGCAAAAAGAGGCGAAATCGCCCTCCAAGTGGTCCGCGATTCGCGCCGCAGCGGCATTCTCATCACTGCCTCCGACGACGGCCCTGGCATTACCGATCTTCGACTCGCCCTCCGCGATGGTTTCTCCACTTCAGGCAGTCTGGGGCTCGGTCTTCCCGGCGTTCGAAGGCTCGTGGACGAGTTCCAGATATCTTCCTCGGCCGGTCAAGGTACGGTCGTTAAGGTCACCAAATGGCGTCTAGACCATCGCGAAAAATAGCTCCAGTGGATTTTGGCATTGCCTCGTTTGTTCCGGACGAGCAGGCCGAGTCCGGTGACCTGTCGCTCGTTCATTGCACGGCGAATCGGGCCCTCATCGCTGCCATTGATGGCATCGGCCACGGCAAGATCGCCGCCCACGCCGCCCGCACCGCCGCCAAGATTCTCGAGTCTTCCGCGAACGATTCACTTTCGCTCATAGAACTCGTGCAAAAATGCCACGAAGCCCTCCGCGCCACGCGCGGCGTTGTTCTCAGCATTGCCTCAATTGATTTCCGCCGCAATTTGCTTACCTGGATTGGCGTTGGCAATGTGCAAGGCGTTCTCATCCGGTGCTCCGGCAATGGGCGGGCCTCATCCGAAGCCCTCCTCCTCCGGCCCGGCGTCGTCGGCTCACAGCTTCCCAACCTCCAGGCGGCGACTCTGCTCATTTCACCAGGTGACACGCTGGCTTTCGCCACGGACGGCATCGGAAGTGACTTCTCCAGCGATCTGTTCCCATACGAGTCTCCGCAAAGATCTGCGGATCGCGTTCTCAGCAAGCACTGCAAAGGCAACGACGACGCCCTGATCTTTGTCGCTCGCTTTACGAGGCGCCCATCATGAAAGCCGCTGTCGTTCCGTTGCGCAAACGCTTGCCCTCCTTTGCGGAGAATTATTCCGCCGCTCTCGCTGCCTATCTGGCGCATCCCGAAGAAGCCGCTCTTCGGCAAGCCTATGAACTTGGGCGTGATTCTATGACGCGCGGCACCAGCCTTGTCGAGCTAGCGATCACCCATCAGGAGGCGTTTGCCACGCTTTTGCGCAAGAGTCGCCTTCGCTCGCCGACCGAGCGCCTCGTTCCCTTGGCCTCCGAGTTCTTAGCGGAGGTCCTGTCCCCCTACGATATGGCCCAGCGCGGTTTCCAGGATGCCGTCTCTGCTCTGCGCAAAATGAACGAATTGCTTGAAGAAGAAATCAAGCGAATCGCCTATGCCGTTCACGACGAAGCCGGCCAGCTCCTCGTCGCCGTTCACCTCGCCGTTTCGAATTTGCAGCGCCGTTCATCTCCCCAGCTTCATGACGATTTTCAAAATGTCTCGCTGCTCTTGCGGCAGGTCGAATCCCAGCTCCGTCAGTATTCACACGAGCTCCGGCCTACGATCCTCGACGATCTCGGCCTCATCCCTGCCGTGCGATTTCTCGCTGGTTCGGTTTCGAAACGCGCCGGTCTGCCCATCCGCGTCTCCGCTGAATTCGAGGGCCGTCTGACTCCCGGCAGTGAAATTGCTCTCTATCGCATCCTTCAGGAAGCTCTGACTAACGCAGTTAAACACTCGCGCGCCTCTTGTGTTTCCGTCCAGTTCCTTAGCGAGAAAACTTCGCTCGTGTGCAAGGTGGGGGATGACGGTATCGGTTTCGATCCCTCCATCGTGCACAAACCAGGGCGGACCGGCCTCGGCCTCGTCAGCATGCGCGAGCGCGTCAATGCTGTCGGTGGCAGTTTTGAGATTGAGTCTTCCTCTGGCCGTGGCGCCTGCCTGATTTTTCGTGTCCCAATGAACTCACTCGAGGTGAACAATGCCCGTACGAATCCTTCTAGTTGATGATCACGCGCTCGTCCGCCAAGGACTCCGCTCCCTTCTTGCCCAGGAAGGTTTCTCCGTTGTTGGCGAAGCAGCTGACGGCCTCGAAGCGATGGAGAAGGTGCGTTCTCTCTCGCCCGACATTGTTGTCATGGACATCAGCATGCCCGCGCAGAACGGGCTCAATGTCGCGCGCGAGGTCCACAAGTTCTTTCCTCAAGTGAAGGTCATCCTTCTGAGCCAGCACACCGAGGATATGTACATCGCCGACGCGCTCGAAGCTTGCGTTGCCGCATATGTCCTCAAGTCCCAGGCTTCCAGCGACCTCGTTCATGCCATTCATCAAGTCTCGTCCGGAAAGGTGTACTACAGCCCGGATATTTCCGCTTCCGTCCTTGCCGCCTACAAGGCAAAGACCGACGACAAGCCGGATTCCCTCACCCTTCGTGAACGTCAGGTTTTGCAGTTGATCGCCGAGGGCAAAACCACTCGCGATGTAGCCTCGCTCCTGTTCATCTCTGTTAAAACCGCTGAAACTCACCGCACCAGGCTCATGCAGAAGCTCGACATCCACGAGACGGCAACCCTCGTGCGCTACGCTATTCGCCGGGGCCTGGTTCAGCCTTAAACCGCTGTATCGGGTCTTTACCCGACCATCGCTTACTCCATTCTCCTCACCTCCATTTAGAGCGACACCCCGATTCTCTACTTTCTCCCTTCTGCTATTTTCGTTTTGTGCAACGCCGGGACGTTCCGGAATCCGGTTAGCCACCGAACGCAAGACCTGTACAACCGCCAACCGGCCGGAACTTCCCGGTGCTGCCTTTAAGCGGAGTGGATATGGCTGCGATGACTTTCCCTGATTCGACCAACTGCAATCCGCCGAGAGCTTCCGAGAGCCTCGGGACCGGGCGCCGTCCCGCCGCCTTGGCCCTCGCTTCCTCTCTCTGGCCTTCTTCCAACGATCTATTCGCCGAGGAGTTTCTCGCCGATTCCCTGGACGACGGCGGCAATGAACTCGGCAGTCTGCTGGCTCAAGTTGAGGCCTTCTCCGTGTCTGAAAAGTCAGGTTCGGCTGACCTCTCTAAATTTCGCGATCTCCTCTTGGAGGCAGCTCAGTCCGTTTTCATGCGATGGAGAGTTCTGCATCAGTTGCGTACCATGGCCCTCACCGATGAACTGACGAGCCTTTACAATCGTCGCGGTTTCCTGTTGCTCGGAATGCATTACCTTCGCCTTGCACTTCGCAATGCCCAGCCGCTGTGTCTCTATTTCGCCGATGTCGATCGCCTGAAAATCGTGAATGACTGCTGCGGCCATGTGCAGGGGGACGCCCTCCTCGTCGCCTGCGGCGAAGTCTTGAAAATGACCTTCCGCGAATCGGATATCATCGCGCGCATCGGCGGCGACGAATTTGCCGTGCTGGCTCAGGGGGGTACAAGCGAATCGCGCGACGCGGTTTTGAGCCGCCTGCAATCGTCGATCGATCTCATGAATCGCGATGTGTTTGCTTCTTATCGGCTGTCGCTAAGTGCCGGCGTTGCCAGATTCGATCCGCTGAATCCCGTCACGTTAGGAGAGCTTATTTCTATCGCCGATCGTGAGCTGGTGATTCGCAAGCGTTCCCGCCGCAACGTCGAAGTATTATGTCCGCGGGGCAAAGCCGCGAGCAATACTGGGAACGGCAAGATCTGACCGCCAGGCCCCGGCGCTAGGCTGCAACGCTCAACTCTTATGGGCCGTAATTCGCAGTCTGCGGTAGTCCAGCACCCAATCCCCGTTTTGGAACAGCTCCGCCCGGGACTGCCGCTCCACTTCGTGAATCCACTTTGCAGCCGCCCCTTCGCCCATCTTCTCCACGAACGCCTGCCGGAACAAGCGAATCCAGTTCTCCAACCCTTTGCTCCCATCTTCCAGAACCGTTGGCCGTTCAAACAAAGCCGCGGAGCGAACCTCCAGTCCGTGTTTTTCCAGCAACGAGGCATATTCCGCGATCCCTGGATAAAACCACGGGCTGACGTCCTCCGGTTCACCCATACCAAGCGCGGCGAATGCCCGGTCGAAGGCTTTCACCAGCGTCTGAATGTTTCCTTTACCGCCGAATTCCGCCACAAACCTTCCGTTTGATTTCAGCGCCCCTGCAATTCCGCTTACCACTTTTTCCGCTTCGGGAATCCAGTGCAGCACCGCGTTCGAAAAAACCGCATCAAACTCTCCGTCAAATTTCATCTTTGTCGCATCTACAACCTCAAACTCCAGGGCAGGGAACTTGCTCTTCGCCTGCGCCACCATTTCTGCGGATCGGTCGATCCCCAATACGTTCGCACCCCTCGTCGCTATCTCCGACGTCAGCACGCCTGTTCCGCAACCCAGATCCAGAATCCGTTCGCCGGATTTCGCCGCCAGAAGGTCAACCAGACCCTTCGCCTTCTCATACACAAACGCATGCTTCGCGTCGTACTCTCTCGCATTCCACCGATTCGTCATCTCTCTCCGTACCGCCGTCTCCGCTCTCAATAAGCCTGCAACACTCGTCGTCTTGCCTCGATCTTGTAGGCCGGCTTTCTGAAGCCGGCCTTCTTCGATGTCATCAACTCCGCTACCTTTGTAGCGCCGCTCCTTTGGGGGCGGCGCCTTTGATCTTGCCTCGGTATTGTACTGGTCGGTGCCTTACTCCCACTTCCACCAAATCCCAAAAATCTTCCGCCAGATCTTGTCTCCCAGTTTCACCGCTCCCGCACCGAACAACAATGCGAGAACCAGTGCCGCCGAGAAAGTCTCGGCGTCGTTTCGCAACAAATCCTCGGCAAAAATGAGCCCGATGAACGCACCGGACAGCAGGCCGCAGATAATCCGGACCGCGTACTCCACACGTTTTTCGATCAAGGCGGCTTCCGCGTCACTGAGGGCCCCCAGGCCGCGCTTTTCACGCGTACGAGGACCCGGTTTCTCCGGCGAAGCTTTCGCCGCCTGTCCCGCCTCGTAATACCGCAACGGCGCATTCTCAATGAGTGCGTAGGCTTCATTGAGAATTTTCGTCATAACCATCGCTTCCGACGCCGTCGCCGCTCGCGTCGCCGGCCGGTCCGGATGCCACCTCTTGATCAGTTTCCTGTAATTGGATTTAATCGCCAGCGCCGACGCCGTCGGCGGCACATCCAACACCCGGTACGCCTTCTTCAGGTGCTCGACCGCCTGCCCATCATTCATCATAGGATTGAATCAGCCCGCCCCGTGCATGCACCTGCCAAGGTAGCCGCAAATCGGATGTTGAGCCTGGAGCCAATAAGAATAGAACGATAGACAAGCGCCCACAAACCTGCTGCTCCTTCGTGAATCGGTACCTCGAACTCGCTGACTCCTTCAGAATCTGCAGTTACGACCCCTACCACCCCCTTCCTTCAAGCTCCTTTTCCACGATTCCAGGGAACCTTCACTTGGCGCTGGTCGCCGGAGCCTGGCCGCTATTCTTCACATACTTTTCCAGCCAAGCCACCATCCGCCTCTGCATATCCAACCGATGTTTCATCTCCTGAAACCCGTGTGGTTCCCTTGGATACAGCACCAACTCCGTCGGTACTCCGTACCGTTTCAGTCCGCGATAGAGTTCCTGGCTCTGTCCCATCGGATCCGTCGTATCGTTTTCCCCCTGCAAAATCAAAGTCGGCGTTTTCGCCTTTTTCAGAAACAAAAACGGCGAGTGGTTCAAAAATCCCTCCGGCTTCTCGTACGGCACGCCCCAGAACCATTCGTCATAAGCCGGCCCGCGCTCCGTGCCAAATTCCGAAATCAGATTCGCCATTCCCGCGCCGCTCACTGCTCCCTTGAACTCGTTCGTCTGCGTAATCGCCCACTCGCTCATATAGCCGCCGTACGACCAGCCCGCGATTCCCAAACGATTGGCGTCGGCAATTCCGCGGTTCACCAAATCATGTACGCCGGCCATCACGTCCTTGTAGTCCGCGCCGCCCCAGTCCGAGCGATTCAGTTCCACAAATTTCTGCCCGTATCCGATCGACCCGCGAATATTCGGCATCAACACCGCGAATCCCCGCGCCGCCAGCAGTTGCGACCACGCATCCACCGAATCTTCCCACGCTCCGGTCGGTCCCCCATGCACATATGCAATGAGCGGCAATTTTGTTTTTCCGTCCCAGTCCGCCGGCTTCACCAGCGCCGCCTCAATCTCCAATCCATCGAAGGATTTGTATTTGTAAGTTTCCGGCCTCACCAGCGCAAGCTTTGTCCAACCGTCATTCAGATGCGTCACCCGCTCTGGCGCGTCCTTCCGGTTCCAAATCCACAACTCGGCAGCTTCCACGGCCGTCTCACCCACAAACGCCACATTTCCGTTTGCGCCCGCCACGAACTGACGCGGATTGCTCGCAAACATCGGTGTGTCATTCCGGCTGCCGTCGCTGCCGTAGCTTACGAAGCGGGAACGGAATCCATCGAGCACGTCCGCCAAAATCGCTCCATCCGCCAGCCAATGAAAATCCATGATCTGCCGGTCCAGATTCGCGCCGGACAAATTCTGCGCAGCCGGGTCGCCGACGCGCAACACCATCAAATCGTGCGGATTCGGCCCATCCTCGCGGCATCCGCGAAACGCAATTGCCGTTCCCGACGGCGCAATTTGAATGTCCCCGAATCCTCCCCGCGGCGCCAGCAGTTGCTTCATCTCTCCATCTGCTGCGCCGACTGCGAACAAGCGGTCCGTCTCGCTGTCCGATTCCGGCTTGTCCGTCGCAATAACGACCAGCGACTTGCCGCGCGGCGACCACTTCATCTCTTTCACTTCCCAATTCTGCGGCGTCAGCGCGCGTTCTTTCTTCGCAACAAGATCCAAAATCCGCAGTCGCGCGTGCCGTTCGTCTTTATCAGCCACGTGCGAATCGTCATTTTCTTTTTCTTTTTTTTCCTGTTCGTCCGATTTTGCATCGGCCGCCAAAAAGGCGATCTGTTGTCCGTCCGGCCCCCATTCAAACGCGCCGACGCTCTCTTTGCCCTTCGTCAGCGCCGACGCCTCGCCGCCTTCCACGCGCATCACGAAAATATGTTGCTGCTCTCCGCCGCGGCCGGAAAGGAACGCGAGCTGCTTTCCGTCCGGCGACCATCGAGGCGACGTCTCCGACTTCTCCGAGTACGTGAATTGCCGAGCCGCCCTGGACTTCAGGTCATAAATCCAGATGTGCCGCGTCCGGTGCTGGCCGGTCAGCGGATCGGTCACTACAAACGCCACGCGCGTTCCGTCCGGCGAAAATTGCGGATCCTGTATCCCGCGCAATTGCAAAAAATCCTCTGGCGAAAGTATGTTGCTCTCCTGCGTGTCTTTCTTCTCTTGCCCAGCGAGCGCGCCGCCCGTCACCAGCAATACCGCCAGCCCAATGCCGAAATTTTTACGCTTCATCGCCAACTCCTTCTGTTTTCAGCCAAAAGGACTGTAACCACGCCGCGCCGCAGCGTCAATTCCATCGGTCCGTCGCGCCTGCTTGTTAATGCGTTTGCCCCGTTTCCTAAGCCTCGGCTACAATCATCCACTTGTCTGGTTGCTGGCGAACCTGACAAACGTCGCATGAACGAAATTCGAGTGCACAACACGCTTAGTGGCAAGACCGAGGCCTTCGTCCCGCAAACTCCGGGCGAAGTCAAAATGTATACCTGCGGGCCCACGGTTTACGACTACGCGCACATCGGAAATTTCCGTACGTTCATCTTTCAGGACATTCTCCGCCGCTTTTTGAAGCTGCGCGGTTTCAAGATGGCCCACGTCATGAATCTCACCGACGTGGACGACCGCATCATCGCCAACGCTGCCGCGGCAAAAGTCAGCATCCGTGAATACACGGACAAATTCGCAAATGCGTTCTTCGAAGATTGCAAGACGTTGAATGTTCAAACGCCGGAACACTGGATTCGCGCTACCGACCACATTCCGGAAATGGTGCAGCTCATCGAACGCCTGCAGAAGAAATCTTTCACGTACGACAGCGAAGGTTCGATCTACTACCGCATCACGAAATTTCCCCGGTATGGAAATCTTTCCAAAATCGATTTGACCGGTATTCAAGCCGGCGCGCGTGTGGACAACGACCGTTACGAAAAGGAAAGCGCGCGCGACTTTGCTCTCTGGAAAGCGCCAAAGCCCGGCGAACACTTTTGGGAAACAGAGATCGGTGCGGGCCGTCCCGGCTGGCACATCGAATGTTCCGCCATGGCCATGAAATATCTTGGTGAAACGCTCGATATCCACACCGGCGGCATCGACCTCGCTTTCCCTCATCATGAAAACGAAATCGCGCAAAGTGAAGGCGCAACCGGCAAGCCATTTTCACGGTATTGGCTGCACGCCGAACATCTGCTCGTTGAAGGTGAGAAGATGGCCAAATCGCTCGGCAATTTCTATACGGTCCGCGATCTTTTCGCGAAGGGGCACAAACCCTCTTCATTGCGTTACGCGCTTTGCAGCGTTCCGTATCGCCGCCAGCTGAATTTTACGTTTGACGGTTTGCAACAGGCCGCAAGTTCCGTCGAGCGCCTCCGCACTTTCGCGGACCGCCTCAAACAGGGAAAATTTTCCGCCGGCAATAACACCGCCATGGCCGAACGCATCGCCAAGGCCGCGAACGATTTCGACGCCGGCCTCTCCGATGATTTGAACACCGCCGTCGCGCTGGCCGCGATATACGACTTTGTTCGTGAAGCCAACATCGCCATGGACAAAGGTGAATTCAAGCAAGCGGAAGTCGCCGCCGCGCAGCATTTTCTCGCCAGTTTCGACCAGGTCTTCGCGGTCATTCAGGATGACGATGCCGCAAAGCTGAAAGCGCTTGGCATTGGCGCCGCAGAAGGTCGGTTGAGCGACGAAGACGTGGAAAAACTCGTCGCCGAGCGCAACGCTGCTCGCGCCCGCCGGGACTTTGCCACCAGCGATCGCGTCCGCAAAGAACTTGCCGAACGTGGTATAATCATTGAAGATTCTCGGGACGGCAGCGTCCGCTGGAAACGAAAATGACAAACCTCCATCGCCCACGCATCTACGCCTCACCCGCCGAAGTTCGACCCAACCTCTACGGCGTCGATTAATAAACGTCCTGTTTGGCAGAGCGTTTTGGGGACTAGTCCGTCCGAGCGCGAAAAAAGTCTGCCCTGCGGCCCATACACCACAATAACCGCTGACTAATCAACAACTTGGAGGATTTCATGGTTACCGCAACGGAAACGAAAACGCCCCGGCTCATCACTCGTCTGCCCGGGCCCAAAGCAAGAAATGTCGTCGAGCGCGACGCAAAGTTCATGTCGCCCTCGTTCACGCGCGATTATCCGCTCGTGGCCAAGAGCGGCCGGGGGGCAATGGTCGAAGACGTGGATGGGAATGTATTCCTCGATTTCGCTGCTGGAATCGCGGTTTGCTCGACCGGACACTGCCATCCCAATGTAGTTTCTGCGATTCAGAAACAGGCCGCGGAATTGATTCACATGTCCGGAACCGATTTTTATTACGAGAGCTTGCCGTATTTGGCGGAGCGGCTTGGAAAAACCCTTGGCGGCTCGGAAGACAAGAAGGTTTTCTTCTGCAACTCCGGAACGGAAGCGATTGAAGGCGCGATCAAACTCGCGCGCTACGCGACGAAGCGCGACAAGATGATCGCGTTTTACGGATGTTTCCATGGGCGCACGATGGGTTCGCTTTCTTTGACAGCATCGAAGTCCACACAGCGCAAGAATTTTGGCGCGTTGCTCAGTGGCGTCGAACACATTCCGTATCCGTATGCTTACCGCTGCGCGCTCGGACACGGGCCTGAAACCTGCGGCGAAGAAATTCTGGAACAGCTCGAAAATCAGATTTTCAAGCGGCTCTTCGATCCGACGGAAGTTGCCGGAATTATCATCGAGCCGATTCAGGGCGAAGGCGGCTACGTTCCAGCGCCGAAATTCTTCCTGCAGGAATTGCAGCGCATCTGCCGTCAGCACGGAATTATGCTGATCTGCGATGAAGTGCAGTCCGGTATGGGCCGCACCGGAAAAATGTGGGCGCACGAATATGCGGGCATCGAGCCGGACATTCTGTGCAGCGCGAAGGGAATTGCCAGCGGCATGCCGCTTGGCGCAATCATCGCGCGTTCGAGCGTAATGAACTGGAAGCCCGGTGCGCACGGCACGACGTTCGGCGGGAATCCAGTTTGCCTCGCGGCGGCAATCGCAACGCTCGATTTGCTCGAAGGCGGACTCGTTGCGAATGCAAAGAAAATCGGTGACTACATTTTCGCGAAGACTGCCGACTGGACGAAGAAGTTCAGAATCGTCGGCGACGTTCGCGGCCGAGGCTTGATGATCGGCATCGAAATCGTGCGCGATCAAAGAACGAAGGAACGTGCGGCGGACCTGCGCAACGCGATTGTGGACTTGGCGTTCCACAAAGGGTTGTTGATCCTTGGCGCGGGCGAAAACACACTTCGGCTTTCGCCGCCGCTCGTCGTTGACGAAGACCAAGCCGACTTTGCCGTGCGCACGCTTGAAGAGTGCATTCGCGAAGGGGAAAAGAAAATCTGAGGCAACCTAAAATAGCGAGTACGCGAGAGGCCCGGAGAGAAAACTTTCCGGGCCTCTCGGTTTTTTTGGGAAGAATTTTCTTGACGGTCGTGGCCATAAAAGTGACTATAGTCATATATGACCAAGGTCAGAGATGAGAAAACCCGCCGGGAGCGGAAAAAGGAAGAAATACGCGCAAAAATCGTCGAAACCGCGATTGGCCTTTTTGCGCGGCACGGGCTTGCCAACGTCACCGTGGACCACATCGCGGACATGGCGGACATCGGAAAAGGAACGATCTACAACTATTTTGAGACGAAGGAAGACATCGTCGTGGCGTACATGGCGGAACTCGAACCGATAATCCAGGCGAAGGTACGAAAGCTGGTTCGCCGAAACGGAAAATCGCTGGCCGATATTCTGACCGAGTACGTCCGCCATCAATTTCAGCTGAAGAAGAAGCACCACGAATTTGTGCGCGTGTTTCTGGGCCAGATGTTTTCGCGGACGGCGCAGTTCATGCCGCACATGGTGGAGATGCAGAAGGCGATCGATCCGCCGCTCGAACTGCTGTTTCGTGAACTGCAGGCTGCGCGGAAGTTGCGCAAGGATGTCGAGATCGCGTTGTTGCTGCCGGTCTTCAAAACGATTCACCTGGGATTAACGGGATTGTGGGCGGTCGAAGGGCCCCCGTTCGCCGGGACTGAAATGATTTTGCAGCAAGAGATGAAACTGTTCTGCGAAGGCTTGGAGGAGAAACGGCAATGAGACACTTGGCTCTGTTTTGTCAGTTTACGATTTTGATTTGGGGAACAGAAAGCGCACTGTTGCGTCCGTTCGCAGAATCCTCATCCGGAAATTCTCCGCAGGCCTCCGCCGGCTTGTTTCACCGGCAATACAAGTTGGGTGAATCCATGAAATACCATATGAAGGGCAAGAATGAAGCGTGGGAATATGAGATCGACGGCAGTGGAGTTGTAGCGAAAGACGATTCCGGTTTATGGGTCGAAAGGATCGGGTGGTCGAACCTGAAGTCGAATGGCCAGACCCTGCCTTTGCCGACGGAGAGTGCGAATTTCCGACAAGAGCTCTCTCTGGATCCAAACTACATGATGAAGCTTCCGGACTTCGGTAGGGTCACGCCGATGTTGGTTGGGCCGATGGCGGATTTCATGACGTTCTACACTGACTTGTGGCTGGCGACGAAGAATGGAACTTTTTCAAAGCCTGGCGACCACTTGTACATCAAAATGGGCGGAGCAAATTCATGGGCAGATGGGACGCGCGTGATTTTGGGACAGGACTCGATTGATTTCGATCTGACCGTGCAAGAAGTGAATGAAAATGAAAAAACGGTGAAATTGCTCGTCCGCCATGTGCCGCCAGCACAACCGAATGTGAATTTACCCGCGGAGTGGATGAAGGCAAAGGTGGCGGACACGCCAAACAACTGGGTGGAAGTAGAGAAGAACGGCGACGGATACATCGCGGAGGTCGGCAAGGAAACGTTTGATGTGACGTTGACGGTGGATTTGCGAGACGGCAAGTTGTTGCGCGCGACATTGGACAATCCTGTGACGGCGATTCGCCGTGTGTGCAAAGAGGCGGCGCTGACACAATGCAGCGAGGCGACACCGAGGCATATCCTGCGGCAAGTGGAAGTGCAGCTGCAGCCGTAAAAAAACACACCAAGGCGTGCGGCTCAGATTCGACGTCATCTTCGACGTTCTCGCCATCGACAACATCCCCGGCAGCTCGCCCCAAGTCCGCCTCCACAAAGACGCCTTCAGCCCACAGACGTAACGCGCTATGCTTGTGCCCGATTTTGCTTCGGAAGAGGAAACAGCATGCTTAAAGTAAAATTTCCGAGCATTGTAGTGTGTGCTGCTTCACTGCTCGGAGTTTGTTCGATTGCAAGTAACGCGCAGGAGATTGCAGCGCCTCGGCGGGTTTATGACGGAGCGATGACGCCGGACTTGGAGGTGCGGACGTTCGCTCGCAGCGATGAATTGTTTCCGGTGCGCTTGGTGGAAAAAGGGAATTCGGTGCGAGCGCTGCCGGTGGCCAAGGTGGCGCTGAAGAATGTGCGGTTCCTAGCAGGCGGAAAGAAGTACGACTTGTTTGACTACCTGGCGCTCAATCGCGTGGCGGGGCTTTTGATTTTGAAGAATGGCGAAGTAGTGCTCGAGGACTACGAACTGGGGACTGGTCCTTCGACACACTGGCCGTCGTACTCGATGGCGAAGTCGGCTTCTTCGACGTTGATAGGCGCGGCGCTTCAGGATGGCTCGATTGCGGGTCTGGACGACCCGGTGACGAAGTACGTGCCGGCGCTGAAAGGCAGCGGATATGAAGGCGTGACCGTGCGGAACGTAGTCCAGATGGCATCGGGAGTGAAGTGGGACGAGACATACACCGATCCGAAATCGGACCGGCGGAAAATGCTCGAAATCCAACTGCAACAAAAGCCGGGAGCGATTTTGGCATTTATGGCTTCGCTGCCGAAGGCCGGAGCGCCGGGGACGATTTGGAATTACAACACCGGCGAGACGTTTGTCGTGGGAGCGGTGCTCGAAGGAGCGACACACAGGCCGCTCGCGCAATATTTGTCGGAGAAGATTTGGAAGCCATGGGGAATGGAAGCCGAAGCGAAGTGGCAACTGGAATCGGCAAATGGAGCGGGCTTTGCTGGCGGAGGACTAGCCGCGACACTGCGGGATTTTGGACGGATTGGATTGCTAGTGCTTGCCGACGGTGTCATCGATGGCAAGCGGCTGGTGCCGCCGGGATGGTTCGATGAAGCGGGAAGCGGGAAAGAAGTCGGCGGAAAGCATGTGGATTACGGGTATTTGTGGTGGCCGGTGCCGAAGGGAGACCCAGTGCATGAAGGCGCCTTCGAAGCAGTCGGAATTTTCGGGCAGCACATGTACATCAATCGAAGAGAGAACCTCGCGGTCGTGGTGTTGAGTGCGCGGCCGAAGCCGACCGGTTCGACGGTTGTGGATGATGACGCGTTTTTTGGAGCGGTGGTGAAAGCGCTGCACTGAGGTGATTTTGTGACCAGCCAATACGAGAATGGGCAGGACGAGGTACAATGCGCTGGCGGAAAATAGAGCGCTCCGAAGTCTGCGCGAAAAACCCAGGAGGAAGAGTTGCCGGAGTTACGGAAAGACCCGATCACAGGACGATGGGTGATTATTTCGACGGACCGTGGCAAGCGGCCGATGGATTTTTTGCGTGATGAAGTAAAGCCGGGCGACGCGAAGAACTGCCCGTTCTGCGCGGGCCATGAATCGAAAACCGCGCCGGAACTGCTCGTGTACGGAAGGAACGGCGGAGCGCCGAATACGCCGGGCTGGTCGATTCGAGTGGTTCCGAACAAATTTCCCGCGCTGAAGATCGAAGGCGAACTGGACCGCGAGGGCGAAGGACTTTTCGACAAGATGAACGGCGTTGGCGCGCACGAAGTGATCATCGAAGCGCCGGAACACACCGCGACAATTTCGACGATTCCCGAGCGCGCGCTGGAAGATGTGCTGTGGGCGTACCGCGACCGCATGCTCGACTTAAAGAACGACAAGCGCTTCCGCTATGTACTGATTTTCAAGAATCACGGCGAAGCGGCGGGCGCGACCGCGGACCATCCGCATTCACAGCTGATTGCCCTGCCGATTGTACCGCGACGCGTGCGCGAGGAAGTGGACAGTGCCTGGCACTACTACGATGAAAAAGAGCGGTGCATTTTCTGCGACATCATCCGGCAGGAAATGGATACTGGCGAACGAGTCGTTGCGGAGAACGAGCATTTTATTACGATGACCCCGTACGCTTCCCGCTTTCCATTTGAGATGTGGCTGCTGCCGAAGGTGCACGGTTCTTCCTACGAAAATAATCAGAGCACCCTGTACGCGAGCCTCGCGCGAATGCTAAAAGATGTGTTGATGCGGATGGATGCGGCGCTGGACAGGCCAGCGTTCAACTTCATGATTCACACCTCGCCGATCGGCGAAGAAATCAACGATCACTATCATTGGCATGTCGAGATTATTCCGAAGCTGACGAAAGTGGCCGGCTTCGAGTGGGGCACGGGTTTTTACATCAATCCGACACCTCCGGAAGAAGCGGCCCGGTTCTTGCGCGAAGCGAAGATTGCGACGGAAGCGAAGAAATAAGCACCGGAACCTCGCGGTTGGCTGACAGTCTTCCGCAATTTGGCTATAATTTCAGATGGATGGCGCGGTACCCAAGTGGTAAGGGAGAGGTCTGCAAAACCTTTATGCGTGAGTTCGATTCTCACCCGCGCCTCCAAAATTTCAATTTCATAGGCATTCCCTTGGGGCAGGAATCCTTCCGCCGTCTGTCGTAAATTACGCCTCGAATTTGGGCGACAATTTAATCTCTTCTCAGCGCGATTCGTACTCGGATGTGTTTGTTCTCCTCGATTTCACATTCGTGTTCATATTATTGTTGCGTACCCTCAACCAAAAATTAACTTCTGCGATATTTGGCGTGTAACCCGCTGATTTTCCACGGCCTTGCGCCGACCTGACGGAACGAACGGTCCTTAAGGGGTTGACCTCATCGAGCATTAGGGTATGCACCGGATTGGAGGAATGGTTCGGCTCGAATATCGTGCGTGCGTGGACAGATTTCCGCGCATCGTCTGAAGGGTCCTGCCCGGCCTGACAAGACGCAAGGAGAGATGGCCTCAACCGAAAGTGGGGTTCAGGAATTGGGACTCCAATGGCGGTAGCGTATCTGGGGGACAGTCATGGGCGTGACGAATCGGCAGTGGCCATGGTTTGCAATTCTCGCGAGGTCGGGTAGAGAAAAGTACGCAACGATGTTGTTGGAAAATGGCGGATTTGAATGCTTCCTGCCCATCAGCAAATCCACTCGAAAATGGTCGGATCGCATGAAGGACTTTGATGTGCCGTTGTTCCCCGGCTATCTATTCTGCCGTATGAATCCTAACGACCGCTTGCCGGTACTGACGACGCCAGGGGTCATCCAGATCGCGGGAATTGGCAAGATGCCGATTCCCGTCGAAGAGCATGAGATCCTGGCGGTCAGACAAATTGAAAAAAGCGGCCTTGCGGCGATGCCATGGCCCTACTTGCGCGTCGGAAACACCGCGAAAATCGAAGAAGGCCCGCTCCGGGGCGTGACCGGGATTGTGGTCAAAATCAAATCAGCGCTGAAGCTCGTGTTGTCGATAGAACTGTTGCAACGATCGATCGCGGTCGAAATCGATCGCAACTGGATCAGTCCCTGCAACACCGCCGAGCTCCGACATAGCAGTTCCGCACGATTTCGCTCGGCGTTTGATTCTACGGACTTAGCCCAATCACAAAGTCTGAAGTCCGCATTTCAGGATTCCCGCGGGAGCGCCTGAAGAGATTTTTGTGGTTTCGCCGCCGGCCCCGTCGTACCAACCCGCCAACTCTCAAAACATTCCAGCCGATGAAGAGAACGATATGCAAATTGTAGTTTTTCTAGGAGCACTCCTGGCGTCGGCCGGTTTCACACGGTTGGTCCGCGATGTCTCCGTCAAGCACGGCTGGGTTTCGTTACCGGCTTCGGATCGTCACGTACATTCGCGTCCGGTCCCACGCCTCGGCGGAGTTGGCATTTTCCTGACGCTCTGGTGCATCGCGCTTCTGGCCATGTGGATGCCGGAGCACTTCGGCTCGGCGGAGTTTCCGTTCTCGCACCTCACGCTAAAGATTCTCGGGCCAGCGACCATCATTTTCTTCCTCGGATTGGCTGACGACATCTTCGGCATCAGCGCCTATATCAAATTTGCCGTGCAAGCCGGTGCAGCCGTTCTGTTGTTCTTCAATGGAATCGGGATCTCGCGGATCTCAGTCCTTGCCAGTCATCCTCACTTGGGCTGGCTGGTGGGACTGCCGCTGACAATTCTGTGGGTCCTCTGGATCACCAACGCGTTCAATTTGATCGACGGCCTGGATGGACTCGCGGCAGGTTCGGCGCTATTTTCTTGCCTGGTGACCTGTGTTGTCGCGTTGCTAGGACACAATCAGGTCGTGCTGATTCTCACGCTGGCATTGGCGGGCGCCATCGCCGGCTTTCTCCGCTACAACTTCAATCCAGCTTCCATCTTTCTCGGTGACTGCGGCAGCCTGCTGATTGGATTCCTGATCAGCGCCATCGCCATCGCCGGGTCATACAAGGCACCGACGATGCTCGCCGTAGCGATCCCCATCGTGTCGCTCGGTCTGCCAGTTTTGGAGGTTGCCGTCGCAGTCTTCCGGCGTTTTTTGAGCTGCCGCCGTTTGTTTGCGCCGGACCGCGAGCATATTCACCACAAACTGCTGGGCCGCGGCCTTGCACACAAACAAACCGTCCTTGTGCTGTACGGCGTCAGCGCGTGCTTCTGTTTAGTCAGCCTGCTTCTGCTGAATCCTGGTGGGCCGGTATTGGCAATCGTCCTTTCGGTCGTCGCGGCCGGCGTCTTGATCGGCGTGCAGCAACTTCGCTATCACGAATTTCTGGAACTCGGCCGCGTCGCCAACCGCACGTTGAATCGTCATGCGATCGCGAATGGCGTCAGCATCCGAAGGGCGACCGATGCGCTGGAGAGTTGCGCGAATCTCGCACAGTTCTGCAAGGTTCTGCGCGGATGCCTGGAGCGAATCGGATTCGATGGCTTCGGGCTTTACTTTTCCGCCGGGCTGCCGTTCGGCGTCGAATTTGATCCGCTCATCGCGGTCAGCCGAACCAAGGTTCAATATTTTTGGAAATCCCCGCCGTCACCTTCCGACACGAATTGGAGCCTGACCATCAGCCTCGCAAAAAGAAACGGGAAACAGATCGGCGGCTTCACTTTGTACCGCAAGAACGCGGTTTCTCCCCTGTGGATGGATCTGGACGTTTTCACAACAACCGGATTCTCCGCCGCGGTCGCGGCCTGCGTCGAAAAGATGCAGAAATCCTGGATGGAAAACGCGAAGAAAGTTTCGCAGCAGAGGCCTTCACGCGAAACTGCCGGAGCCGTTATTCCTTCCGGCTTGCAACAACCATTCCCGCTCGCGGCTCGGGCCAAGCCTTGAAGAACAGATACGAGAAAATGGTTGGCCTGTCACAAAACCAGACGTCCGACGGCCTTTACGTCACAACCTCATTTGTCGCTGGGGAAGTCAGCCGGTTTCGCGACAGTTGGAGAACTATGAAGAAACTACTCGCCGCTGTTGTTGCGGCAACATTCCTGCTTCTTACGAATGCCACGGCTCAGGTTTCTGCGCCGGCCATGTCCGACGAAATGAAAGCCAAATGCGGTGACCAGGATCATTCGACGTACTTACTTGGCCCAGGCGACCAACTTCAGATTTCCGACCCGGAATTGCCGGAAATCGCCAATAAGCCCGTGCGCGTCGATGGAGACGGCAATGTGGATGTTCCGCTCGCCGGCCGCGTTCGCGTCGGTGGGCTCAATGCGCGGCAAAGCCAGCAAGAGCTCAACAAAGCGCTCAGCACCTACCTTCGTCATCCGCAGGTCATCGTGGAAGTCTCCGAAGTGCACAGCCAGCCGGTTTCCGTTCTTGGCGCGGTGAATACGCCAGGCGTACATCAAGTGCAGGGCCACAAGACTTTGCTCGAGATATTGGCCCTCGCTGGAGGCATACGGCAGGACGCGGGCTACAGTGTGCGCATCACTCGTGAATTGGCGTGGGGCTGCATTCCTCTGCCCAGCGCGCATCTTGATCCCACCGGCCAGTTCACGATTGCCGAACTCAATCTGAAGAAAATCATGGAAGCGAAAACGCCGGAAGAAAACATCCAGATTTTTCCACACGACGTAATTTCCGTGCCGAAAGCGGAAATGGTCTACGTGATCGGTGAGGTCCATCGCTCCGGTGGATTCGTTCTCGGCGAACACCAATCCATGTCCGTCTTGCAGGCGCTGTCGCTGGCGGAGGGGCTGAATACCGGAGCGGACTCGCGCCACGCCAAGATTCTGCGGCTGAAATCCGATGCCGATCAGCGCGTCGAAATGCCGGTGGACATCAAAGATGCGCTGAACGGAAAGAAGCCGGATGTTCCGCTGCAGGGCGAAGACATTCTGTTTATTCCGGGGAGTACCGGAAAAAAGGTAGGAATGCGTGCACTTGAATCGGTGGTTCAAGCCGGAACCGGACTGGCCATCTGGCGTATACCTTGATTCATTCGATCGGGGATAAAAATGAGCGATTCCGAATTTCCATTGCAAAAACCTAACGGACCGCATGCCGAACTTGAAGCGCGTGGGCCGCAGCGACTCAGTCCATACCAGCGCTACGAGCCGTCCTACGATGCGGCCGATTCGCGCGGCTATGACAGCCTTCTCGAGTACTGGAACATCCTGTTCCGTCACAGAATAACTCTGCTGAAATTCGTGGGAGTCGGCCTGGTCGGCGCGATTCTCATCAGTCTGGTCCAAACGCCGATTTACCGCGTGCGAACTTCGCTCCAGATTCAAAGTTCGGGCTTTGGCGAACAAAAGGGAGCCAACGAGGGTGGGGAGGGCTATACGTCGGCTGAATCTTATGTTGAAACGCAGGCAAAACTGCTCCAGAGCGAAACGCTGCTCGAGCACGTTATTGACAAGCTGAAACTACGAACGACCGAGCCAACCACAGGTTGGGGCGGCTTCATGTCGCGCTTTCGGAGTACCTTTCGGTCTTCCAAGCGCTCCGATCTTTCCGAACGCGAAAAGCTGATCCAGGAAATACAGCGAAATTTGACGGTCCGCACTTCAGGCAATTCGAGATTGCTGGAAATTACCTACGAATCACCCGACGCGCAAGGAGCCGCGAATTTTGCGAATACGCTCGTCAGCGAATTTATTGACCTCAGCCAGGAAGAACGGTGGCGGTCAGCGCAGGGAACTGCGGAATGGTTGACGAGCCATCTCGACAAAATGAAAGGGCAGCTGGAGCAGTCCGAAACCGAGCTGCAGGATTACGCCCGCGCCGCCGGCCTCACCGTTACGTCCGAAAAGGACAACCTTGCTGAGGCTCGCCTAAAAGAATTGCAAGACGAACTATCCAAGGCCCAGGCCGATCGCATCGCAAGCCAGTCAAAATTCGAGGGAGCAAAGAATAAGGCCGCCGATTCGTTGCCCGAAGTAATGGAAGACGCGAGCATGCGCGACTACCGCCAGAAACTGACCGCGCTACAAACTGAATACGCGCAACTCAGCGCAACGCTGACGCCGGAGCACTACAAGGTCCAGCGAGTGCAGGCGCAGATTGACGCGTTAAAAGCCGAAATGAACAAAGAGCGCAGCAACCTGCTGCGCCGTGTTGGCAACGAATACTCTGCCGCGCTGCGCAGGGAAACTCTCTTGTCGAAGGCACGTGCGGAACAACAAAAATTGGTCGCGGATCAGTCCGATAAGGCCATCCACTACGACACGCTCAAACGCGATGTGGATTCCAACCGGCACATCTACGAAATGATGTTGCAGCGCGTCAAGGAAGCCAGTTTGGCGGCCGCGATGCGCGACAGCAACGTGATGGTCGTCGACCGCGCTCGCGCACCGCTGCGTCCGTATCGGCCCAGCGTTCCGATGAATTCCGCGATTGGTTTGTTCGGCGGAGCGATTTTCGGACTGGGGTTCATCCTTCTCCGCGAACGTGTTGACCGCAGAATCAGCGCTCCGGGTGACGCGCAAGTTTATTTGGATTTGCCCGAACTAGGCGTGATCCCCCTGGATGAAGCAGCCATGCCGCGCCAAATCGGCAACGGATTGAATGCGAGGCGTCTCCCGCAGGGACCGCCTCGCTCCAAAGCGGATTGGCCAGAACTCGCGACATGGAAGCGCAAGCCATCGTTGGTTGCCGAATGCGTTCGCACGGCGCTGACTTCGATTCTCTTGCCGGGCGACAACAACAATGAGCCGCAAGTCATTGTGGTCACCAGTCCCTGCCCTGGTGACGGCAAAACGACGGTCGCTTGCAACCTAAGCATTGCGGTGGCGGAGATCGGTCGCAAGGTATTGTTGGTTGACGGCGACCTGAGGCGTCCGCGCCTGCACAAGGTTTTCGGTTCAGAAAATCATTGGGGCCTCAGTGATGTTTTGCGTGGCGATGGCTCGCTCGAATCAGTTCCCATCTCGCATCTGGTCCACCCAACCGACGTCGCCGGCTTGTATGTACTTCCGGGCGGCAGTTGCGGCGTAACCCCCTCAAATCTTTTTTACTCTCCACGAATGTCCACCTTCTTGCGGCGGCTCCGCGGGGAATTCGACATGATCTTGATCGACGCGCCGCCAATGATCCACATCGCCGACGCGCGCGTGCTGGGCCATCTTGCAGATGGCGTAATTCTTGTGATCCGCGCGGGTCAGACCACGACGGAGAGCGCGCTCTTTGCCCGGCAACGCTTCGCTGAAGATGGAACTCGCGTGCTCGGCACGATTCTGAATAGTTGGGATCCGAAGAGCAGCACGGCCAGTTACAGTGGCTACGCGGACTATCACGCAGCCAGGCACGCCTAGTTGAGGGTTTTCGCCGTTAAGCGAGAATCTCGAAAAGTTCCTGTACTCGTCAGCGAAATAACAAAACTATCCCATAGCCATGCTATTTGACTCGCCAGTCTATTTTGTTTTTCTGATTCCCGTCGTCCTCATTTATTGGCGCTTGGGCCGCCGCGAGCAGAACATCTTTTTGCTGTGCGCCAGCTACTTCTTTTACGGCTGGTGGGACTGGCGCTTTCTCGCGCTCATGATTTGCAGCACGCTGGTCGATTTTTTGATCGCGCAGCGAATCACTCCGGAAGGGGGAAACCTCAATCGCAGAAAGTGGTTCATCTTTTCGCTGATCTTGAATTTCTCCATTCTAGGAACGTTCAAGTATTTCAATTTCTTTGTGGATTCCTTTTCCACGATGCTGGGCACGTTCGGCGTTCACAATATTCCCCTGCCGCTGATCCGTATCCTTCTTCCGCCCGGCATATCGTTCTATACGTTTCAGGAAGTGGCCTACATTGTGGACGTTTACAAAGGCAGGCTTGCGCCGGCGAAATCGTTTGTCGAATACGGATTGTTCGTCAGCTTATTTCCCCATTTGATCGCCGGCCCTATTCAGCGGCCCGGACATCTTCTTCCGCAAGTGCAGCAGGACCGCAGTTTCAACGCAGACCGCTTTTTTGACGGCCTTATGCTGATTTTCTCGGGGCTCATTCGCAAGTGCGTGGTTGCCGACAATTGTGCGTTGCTGGCGAATGCAGCCTTTGGCGGCCAGTTTGGGAAGCCGACCCTCTGGATCGTTCTTCTTGGGACCTACGCCTTCGCTTGGCAAGTCTACGGAGACTTCAGCGGTTATAGCGATATCGCACGCGGCAGCGCCCAGTTGATGGGCTTCCACTTCATGGTGAACTTCCGCCAGCCGTATCTTTCCGCGCGATTGCAGGAATTCTGGCGGCGCTGGCACATCAGCCTGAGCTCCTGGCTTCGCGATTATTTGTACATTCCGCTAGGCGGCAGCGCGGGCAGCGAGTGGAAAACTTCCTTAAACCTGATCACAACCATGATTCTGGCAGGCCTTTGGCACGGCGCGAACTGGACATTCGTCATCTTCGGCGCGATTCACGGCGGCGTGCTCTCAATCGAGCGCTTGATCCTTCCGTCCCAAAAAGACGCAATCGCCGCAGTAGAGCCGAACCGGTTTGCAGGTTTCTTGTCAATCTGGGGACAACGCATTCTTACGTTCAACCTCTTCTGCCTCAGCCTGGCTTTTTTCCGTGCGACCTCGCTCCATGCCGCCATTCAATTCCTGTCGGGGCTTTCTGATCTCTCGTGGCGAAGTGAATACGCCACCGCATTTCTCATGCTGAGCCTTTTCGCGATTCCATTGTTTGCCGTGGATCTTTTGATGGAATCCGGCAATCAGGAATACCCGTTCGCCAACACTTCGTACGCATTTCGGACCGCCCTCGCCACCGCGGCGTTCGTGGTTCTGGCCCTATTTTCCGGGAGCAGCCTCAATGCATTCGTCTATTTTCGATTCTAAGTCCAGGGCAATTACTTACGCGAAGGCGCTCGTAGCAATTTGCGCGCTGCTCGTCATCGTATTTGAGCTGTCGTCGATCTATCTGTTGAAACATGGTTCCGGAACATATGCGCGAGTTTCCAGGCAATACAACGAAGCCGTCTCCGTACGGCCGAGTGGCCCTAGTGAACCGCCAAGCGTACTGATCGTTGGCAATTCGCTGCTGTTGCACGGCATTAGATTGGATCGCTTGGATGCGCTGACTTCCTCTCGCATGCGCGTTTATCCCATTTTTCTCGAAGCGACCGGCTACTATGACTGGCTCTATGCGTTGCAGGGACTGTTCCGGCAGGGAGCCAGGCCGCAAGTAGTCGTGGTCGGAGTTGGCGTGAACTACTTCCTTGAGGACGGGGTGCGCCAGGACTATGCTCCGATGCTTTTCTTCAATCGCCGCGACACGTTCGCGGCAGCATCCGATCTTCATTTAGATCGCACCGCGGCGAGCAATCTTTTTTTGGCGCATGAGAGCGTCTTTTGGGATACGCGCAGTCCGATTCGGATGCAGATGCTGAAGCGGATTGTTCCTCATCTCGAAGATCTTTTCTCAGTGGTGAATCAAAAGCCCGCGATTCCGGAGGGCTCCGAGTTCGCCGCGGCCTCCATTCCGCGACTGCGAAGGCTGCGAGACCTTTGCGATCAGCATGGCGCCAAATTAATCGTGCTGTTGCCACCGACGCTTTCCTCTGAAAAAGCAGTCAGTGAAATGGTCGATGCCGGCCGCTCCGCGGGAGTGGAAATTTCGGTGCCGATCGATCCGGCAACACTATCCGCGAAATATTACCAGCGCGACGGAATGCATCTAAATTCCGATGGCGCCGTCCTTTTTACATCGGCGCTGGCCAAGGATCTTCCCCTAAGGGTGCAGAGTCGCGAGACGCTGGCGGCACGGCAATAGCGCGCCGCATCTTTGGCGAACGATCAGAACTCCAATGAGGGAAACAAAAAACAATTTCGGGTGCCGGTTGTGAGTACACAAGCACGGAATGTGTTTGCGATGCAGCAGAGCGAACGGTCTTCGCTGAGCGCCGATTTCAGCTGGACGTTCGTCGGCAACGTCGTTTACGCGGCCGGCCAATTTGCGATGCTAATGCTCTTGACGAAGCTGCTGCGGCCCGAATTTGTCGGGCAGTACGCGTTAGGCCTCGCCCTGATCTACCCGCTGATGATGCTCACAAACATGCAACTCCGATCCGTGATGAATTCCGCCGGCGCCCAAAGAGCGGATTTTGGAAACTTTTTGAGTCTTCGTCTCTTGATGACGACCGTGGCCCTTGCGATTGCTTTTGTTATTGCGCAAATTTTGCACTACAGCCGAGAGCTGACGGAAGTTGTCCTGATAGTCGGCTGCGCATACGGAATCGAAACGATTAGCGATGTGTTTTACGCGCGCCTGCAACTTCATGACCGCCTGGCTGAAGTCGCCAAATCCATGATGATTAGGGCGCTGCTCTCCGTCCTGGGGATGGGCGTCGCCGTCTATTTAAGTGGAAGCCTTGTGTGGGGAATTCTGGCTGTGGTGATTGCGCGGTGCATCGTTCTGCTGGGCTACGATATTTCTCAGCGCACGCAAAACGTGCCAGGGGAATCGGGACGGCTTTCAAACAAGATTCTCGCGCCTCGTTTTGACCTCAAAGAGCAATTTGGATTGTTGCGGCACGGGTTGCCGCTGGGCATTGTCGTGCTTTTGACGACGCTGAGTTCCAGCCTTCCGAATTTCTTCATCAAGCACGGCCTCACCGAACGCGACTTGGGGATTTTTTCGGTAATCAGCTTAACGATATCGGTCGGCAATATGGCCGTCGTATCGCTCGGCCAAGCTGCTTTCGCGCGTTTGGCACGATCGTATTTCAACCGCAACGCCGCCGAGTTCGATGCGCTGTTGGGCAAGCTTTTGCTCGCCGGTGCGGCCATCGGAGCTGTCGGCATGATCGTCTCGCAGTTCGCCGGCCGCGAGATCCTCACCATGATTTTCCGCCGCGAGTACGCCGAACGGGCCGATCTGCTTCCCTGGATCATGGCCGCCGGCGCCATTTTGTTCATGGCGCAATTCGTTGGGTTTGGCCTGACCGCCGCCGGCTACTACTATGCGCAGGTTTTGCCGAATATTTTGGCGACCATCAGCCTGGTCGTCACGTGCAACTGGCTAATCGCACGCCACGGGCTATTTGGCGTAATTCTATCGATGCTCATCGCCGCGCTGGTACAACTCGTCACAAGCGCGATCGTCCTCATAGTCAAAACACGGAAGCATTTCTCTGCGCCAATTTCCGCGGGCGAGGGTGCGTAACTCAATCGTGGCCGAAAGAAACTACGTCTATCCTTTTTCACACGAGCGGAACGCCATGCTCCGGCGCGCCATAGACGGCGCTTGGCCGTGGTACAGCAGTTCATCCACGCCAAGTATAAAATCCGCCGCTCGTTTGCCGCGCTCAGAGAGTCGTGAGCCAATTCGCTCGCGCGCCGAAGCAGATAAATGTTCACACTTCGGCAGCCTCGCATTTGTGTCCCTATGGCTGATGGTTTTCGCGATGCCCTGGGAGGATGCCGTTACGATTCCAGGCTTCGGTACAAGCGTGCGGCTCATCGGGATGGTCGCTCTTGGCCTTGGAGTCCTCACCATTCTGGAACGAGGAAAGGTCCGGCGAGCGGCGCTGGGACACGTGATCATGATTCTTTTTGTCGCGATGGCCGGATTGAGTTTCCTGTGGAGTCTCTATCCCGAAGGAACGTTGATCGAAGCTTTTTCGTACGTGCAATTATTCACGATGGTCTGGCTCATTTGGGAATTGGCTCCCGATCTGCAAAAGCAGATGCACCTCATGCAAGCCTATGTGCTTGGCACATTCGTCTCGGGAATTGACACTTTCTATCTTTTTCTCGCTCACCAGGAGTCCGTGTACCAGCGTTACGCCGGCGCAAAATTAGACGCCAATGACCTCGGACTGATCATGGCCCTCAGCGTCCCGATGTCTTACTACCTCTTGATCCACAATAAGGGCTGGATCGTTTGGGTTTGCAGAGTTCAACTGATCCTGGCAGGCACGACGATTTCGCTGACCGCCTCGCGTGGCGCGTCTCTCGCGACGGCCGTCGCGCTCACAATCGTTCCACTGACTCAGGCGCGCTTGAATGGTCGGCAACGCGTCGCGCTCATGCTGACGATTGTTTTACTTATTTCGGGCGCTCTTTACTTCGTTCCAGCAACTTCATGGGAACGTTTGGCTACGCTGCCGACCGAATTCGCACAAGGAACATTTACCGGCCGGACGATTATCTGGAAAGCCGGCTGGGAAATATTCCGTACCCATCCTTTTTTCGGGATCGGTGCGAACGCATTCCGCGTCATCGTTAGCCGCGTTCTTACCGATCCGATCCGCCTTGGAGACGCCGATCCTGCGCCGCCCGCGCACAATACATTTCTATCCGTCCTTGTCGAACAAGGCGTTCTGGGCTTCGCCATATTTTGCGCGCTACTGATTGCCTTGGCCCTGTCGTTAAGAGGAATGCCTCCGTTCCCGCAACGGCTTTGGATTGTGTCGTTGGCCGTCTGGATCGTTGGTGTTTCCAGCCTGACTTGGGAAATGCGGAAGCCGACATGGTTTTTCTTCGGCCTGCTGATGGCCCAGTGCGGCAGCATAGCGGAGATGAAGCTACTGGCGCCGCCAGTAGCGCATCGTCTCCAAGAGAGAATTGTTCGCTCTCCACGAAGGATGGCTCCGGCGTTTCCCGCGTGAAATCGCAAGCTTCGGTCCAAGATCATGAATAGAATCCGAGTAATCCATATCGTTCCGATGTTGAGTCCCGGCGGCGCCGAGCGCGTCGCGGTGCATATCGTCAGCGGGTTGAATCGTGATCGGTTCGAGCCAA
>Ga0247669_1000036_pt1 | contig 69193 bp, 59 predicted proteins | sample CNK10_metaG_FD_182734 | JGI IMG/M metagenome (GOLD analysis project Ga0247669, IMG submission 182734) | Soil microbial communities from Purdue University Martell Research Forest, Indiana, United States - CNK10 | ecosystem: Environmental > Terrestrial > Soil > Temperate forest > Bulk soil... | reverse complement strand
GCTCCCATGTTGAGATTGTTCCCGTCAATCAAAACATGGGAGCTGCGAGCACCCGCATATCCGACGGTGAACACAACGTCGCCGGGAAACTCGTGTTCCACGTTCACATTGAACTGTTGAACGCGGCCAAGTTTGAAATTGCTGTTTTGCGACTGGATAGTCCCCGTGAAATCCGCGGGGACCGGAGGCCCGTCAAAAACCTGAAACCCATCGGACAAACTGATCGCCGAAGGTGAGTTTCCATACAGAAGAAAGCAGGCAGCGGTCGCAAACGTACATGAGCCACCAAAGGCGAAACGGTCTGACTCAGCGTAGAAGGGTGGGTTCTGCCACAATCCTTGCGCGCCCTGGCTCCACGAAGAGTCATGATATATCGCGTAGCCGGCGCGCACCGCCGTCGTCGCGCTGCCCCAGGGCTTCCAGGCGAAGCCCAATCGGGGCTCGAATGCGGTCTTATCAAATTGGATACCTACCCACTTACCGGCGCCCTGGCCGGCAATCAGAAATTGCCCGGTTGCCGGATCGAAGTTCGCTTGACGGCCGCCGGCTTCCGAAATCGGAGTCGTTAGATTCCAGGCCAGGCCCAGATTGAGCGTCAGGTTTTTCGTTACGCGCCAATCATCTTGGATGTACGGACGGAAGGTTTTCCAGCGCCGGCCGGTCACATCGCCTTTGAAAGTCTGGTCATGAATTGCCAGACTGGGCAAACCCAAAAGGAAGTCAGCTTCGGGGTTGTTGCTCCAAAATCCCGTCACCACCCAGAAGCCGTCTTGAAAGCCTTCCGTTCGAACGTTCATCTGATTTGCCCGGATCGATCCGCCCATTTTTATGTCGTGCTTGCCTCTAACCAGATCCAGGGAGTCGCCGAGCGAATATACGTTGGTCCCACCCGTAAAAGGGGAGAAACCGCGATCTCCAAGGGCCCAGTAGCCTCCATTAAACTGGGTTGAAGTCAGGCCACAGCTGATACCAACGTCAGAGCAGACATTGCTCGGGCCGCAATCGAGATTGGCTCCGGGGATGCCAATTTTTGCAGCTTGGCAACTACCGGAGCCCTGGGAGGTGATGTAGTTGAAAATCCGGTTGTAGCCGCCACTGAGCTGGTTGACAGCCGTTGAGGAAAAAACATGCGCTTCCGCGAGGGCGAAATTGCGCGCGTGGTTGAGGATGCCTTGATTGCTGGCAAAGGCTCCTTGCTCGGCAAAGCCGGGAGCTCCACCAGGCACGTAAGAGGCTGCCTGATCATAACTAATGCGCGCAAACATGTTGTCGGCGTTCGAGAAATTGTGGTCCAGCCGGATGTCGAACTTGGTTTCATCGAGCTTGCGCACCGGCTCGCTAACGAAGTTAAATGCCGTGCCCCCATTTGAAGTGTTTGGAAACGGATAGAAATTGATCATCGACGAGGCGATGGGGTTTATGAGGCCCGCTGGGATTTTGTAGCAGTTAGCTCCAGGCGCTTGGCTTCCATCGGCATTCGCTGGCAAAGGATTGCCCGAGGCATCACACTGGAAAAAAACGTTCGGTCGAACCGCGGCATCGGCGCTCGCCCCGTTCACATTTGGATTGATGATCGCCCCGGGTGAAAGCGGACTGTTGCCGGCAGGAAGTGGAATTTGCTTGCCGAATGGGTCTGCCGAGAAGTCGCCATTCCGCATCGCCTGAGTTGGAACCAATCCCGTAAACGTAACACCCTTGCGCTGATACTTTTGTTCGCCGTCGAGGTAAAAAAACGTCTTGCTCGTGCGGATCGGACCGCCGATGGACCCGCCAAACTGATTCAGATTGAATTTTTCCGGCGAGACAGCAAAGAAACTGCGCGCATCCAGGGAAGTGTTGCGCAAGAACTCAAACAGCGAACCATGAAAATCGTTGGAGCCCGATTTCGTGGTGACCAGAACGGTTGGTCCCGCGCGAGTCCCGTATTCCGCCGAATAGTTGTAGGTAAGAACCTTAAACTCCTGAATGGAATCGATCGAGGAAAGAATGGCGATGCCGCCAGCAGTGAGCTCGTTGTTATCGTTCCCATCGAGCAGCCAATCTGTGCTGTTTGCGCGCGAACCGCCTACGGAGAGAGAAAACGACCCGCGCGCGGATACTTCGCTGTTGGCACCACCGTTGAAAAAACTGTTCGTATTGGTTTCTTGAGCAGTGCCCGGAGTGAGGGTGGCAAGCTGGACGAAATCCCGTCCGTTCAAGGGAAGCTGCGCCACTTGCTGCGCGGTGATGACTTGCCCCAGCGAGGGATTGGCCGTCTCCATTGCCACGGCTGAAGCCAGCACTTCTACTTGCGAAACAACGGATGCGGGTGCGAGTGTAAAATCCATCTGGCGCGCCTCGTCCACCTGTAAGCGCACCTCTTTTGCATTGACGCTCTGAAAGCCCACGAATTCGACGTGCAAGCGATACATTCCTATGGTCAGTAAAGGAATTAGGTAGTGGCCGGCTTCATCGGTATTTGCTAAACGCGCCACGCCCGTCCCCTCCGAAGTGGCGGTTACCCGGGCCCCCGCGATGCTCGACCCGGATACATCTAATACGCTGCCGGATAGACTTCCCGTCGATTGGCCATAGAGCATTGGAGGAGCGGAGAGCGCGAGGGAGCAACAGATCGTCATGAATATGATTCTGATTACGGTTATCTTCGTCATAATAAACTACCTTCTTTGCAAGCTGGTGGTGGATTCGCACATAAAAATGCCTAACATCAACGTGCCGGAGCACAGAGATTTAGTTCTGCGGAGAGGAAGAAGACGCAGCGAACAGCGCTAGACTTCTGGAAGGGAACTCCAGTGTGACCCAATGAATAGCAGATACAAGAGGATTCAAGGGCTTGATGCCCAATGGGCTATCGGACGGTTGAATTGAGTTCTCGCCCAACCTGAAGGTCAATCGCTCGAAAATGATTCGTTCCTGATGGATTGTGCGGAGCGGTTGATGACCATTCCTGCCGCGGGGCCGAGCACGTAGTCGCGCTGACCTGGGCGCTGGAAATCGGGGATGCTAAAACACTTTTGCGCGTTTACCTACTTGGAAGCCCGCACTTGCGGGCTACGCCAGTTCCGCACATTGTAGGAATAGAGCGCAAGGCAGAACAGATTCGCAGGTATGAATCCAAATTGCGCGGTTCGGGCAGCAATTACGCAGACGACCACGCTATTTGCACCGGCTACCATCCACCCTTGCCAGAATTTCCTTCCTATGAGAATGGTCGAAAGGACTGTAAGAACGCACGAGATGTAATCCAAATGAAGCACGATCACCTATGGAAGATCACTGAGTCTTTGGCGCCCCTTTTTGTGCGCCAGGGCCGCTTTTTCTTTGCGGCCTACTTTCAAGCTAGCATTTCAGGTTTCAGCCAGTAACTGTTCTGTGGTTCAGTTGCGCTCGTGAAGTCAACTCTTGGCAAGTTGGGCTGTAACCGCCCTTCGGGATGATTTGATCCGTGTGAGCGGCCATTCTGCGGCGACGGGTTGGAAGACTGCCGCAGCGCTGCGCGGCGAACGCGGGGAAGTTGTAAGAGCTGTTCATCCTTATTATGGGGATGAGCTGGATCCTGGTGCGATTTCCTCGACTCGCCTCTACGAGCGCTCTTGCACAGACCTAGAGTTGGAAGGAAATCAAGTCAGTTTTCCTTGTATCGTTAAGAAAAACAACACCTTACTGGAATTTGGCACGCTGCAGGGGAATGTCATTTTTGAATCGCGAATAGAGAATGAAACTATGAACCTCTAGCCCCAAGACGTCGTCCCTGCCCTAAAGCTATTTGGCTATCCAAGCGAACGTCCGCCGTTTTCGATCGTGGCAAGCGATCTCGGTCTCAGCCCTCGTAAGCCATCTCGAACGACCTGCCGCCAGTTTTGCCTTGGCTTGACGGCGATACCCGGGGCGTGGGGCTTAAGCCGCTGTATAAAAAATGTTCCGCATAGGGCGCTGCGTGATCCCGCACTCTACGAGCTTCTGGCACTGGTCGATGCGATTCGTGATGGGCGCGCGAGCGAGCGGAATCTGGCCGAGCGCGATTTTGGGTGCGCAGGCTAAAGTCAACCCATGGCGAATAATGATTAGAGGAACTTGCCGACCGACAACAACTCAAGAATTCCGCCTTAGTTTCCACAGAAAGCGGCTTAGCAAAGCCCCGATTCCACACGCTGTTGTTCGGAATCAATCAGTCAGGTTCGGACACGAAGCCTCATTCTTGTGCAAAGAACCACTGTTTGGGAGCATTTGTGCAACTATTGTGCAACCAGAACTTCAACGGTTTATCATGTTCCGCGTTGTCATCTCACGGGCCATTCGTGTCAGTTCTGCACTAGACACGGTTGAGACTGCGTAGTCATTGATTCTTCGAACCGCCAAAAATGGCGAAACCCAGCGCACTCTGGCTGATCCAGCGTCAATCTCATGCAAGTGTGCAGATTTTGCACACGTCTGTTCAATGTGACGGGAAGAATGGCCATTCGCTGTGAAGATTTTGCCAGTGCCAGTACCAGGGCGAAGCTTAGGGTCGTTATGCTTTCGTTGTTCATAAGGCCCACATTCGGCACAAGTTAGAAATGTTCCTGCAATTTGGTTCGTGTGTGGCCGACCTACTGCAAGCGTATCAGTACCAGTCAAATACATACTGGAGGCAGTACCGATGAAGAAAACGTTTTTTGCATCCGTTTCCTTGCTGGCAGCTTTGTCTCTCGCCGTTGCATTTACCGTTGTCGCTGCTAACGCGACTAATCGCACGACGATGATTCATCAGCAATCTCAAGATCCCGCACCGCAAACTCAAACCGCTTCGGGAAAAATCACTGCGGTAGACAAATCCTCTTTCTCCATTGCCGTAGCCACAGCGCGAAATTCCAGTCCGGGACAGCAACTCACGGAGCAAGGCGCTGGTTCGCAGACCATGACTTTCGCCATCGACAAGAACACTACCGTGGACGGCAAATTGAAGGTGGGTGCCAGCGCGGACGTTACATACCGCCAGGAAAGTGGCAACAACATCGCGATCAGCGTGCACGTAGTCCAGTAGTTCCGGACTGCAGATTGTTCACGCTACTGGCCGGGGCTTTCGAAGATGTACGAATTGCATCATCGAGAGTCCCGCGCTGGGCGTGCTGCCGACCGTCTCAAGAGGGAATGCTTTTCTAAGATGCATTCGCTTCGCAGCTCAAGCCAGGACTGTTCCTAACCGTCCGGCCCGATTAAGCCAAGACCTCCTGCAACAGTTTTCACACGGGTCTGGCCCAGCCAATGGAGTAGAGCAATGGCCAAAACGTGCTTGCGCAGTTTCCTTGTCTTGATTCTGTTCTGCGGGGTTTGGGTGAGCGGTGTAGGCGCACAAGTGAATCCTCGTGCCATTCCAACCGCGCGTGATTTTGCAGTGGATGAAGGCTCGACAGATACCGCTCGGCCACAACCGGGAGAGCGATTTCCGCGCTACCGAATAAATCGAAGCGACGTTCTCAACCTGTCGTTTCCTCTTTCTCCGGAATTCAACCAAACCGTGACAGTCCAACCGGACGGATTCATCACGCTGCAAGGCGCTGGCAGCATAAGAATTCTCGGGCTAACCGTGCCGGAGACGAGCGAAGCGATCAAGAAGGCGTACACAAAGGTTTTGCACGAGCCGATCATCGACGTGGATCTTAAGGACTTTCAGAAGGCCTACTTTATCGTGACCGGTCAAGTAACCAAGCCTGGGCAGTACGACCTGCGATACGACTTGACGGCGAGCGAGGCAATTGCGATCGCCGGCGGGTTCATGCCGACGGCAAAGACGCGCGTTTATCTCTACCATCGCTCAACGGACGGCTGGGTGCAGGCGCGAGAATTGAAATTGAAAGACTTTTTGCACGGGAAGAATATCAACGAAGATGTCCAGATCCGGTCTGGAGACATGATTTTCGTTCCGGAAAAAACAATTACGAAAGTCCGTAAATACATACCCTACGGGATTGGCGTGCCGATTGGCACATCCCCGCTGAGCTACTGAGTTCAATCGAAAACGTTCAAGGGGAAACGCGATGGATAGTACACAATTCAGATCAAGACTGAATGCAGTATTACCCCAGCGTACGGCGCGCGATTTGGTAACACCGATCTTTCGCCATAAAGCCCTCGTGTTTTTTGTTTTCACTGCGGTCTTCGCCCTGTCTGCGTACTTCGCGATAGCCGTTGCAGGCAAATACTATGTGGCCAGCATGCAGATCGTGGTCCGGCAGCATCGAACCGATCCGACCATCACGGCAGGGCAGACCGGGGCGATCATGAATACAAGCCGCGGAATTTCACCCGACCAGATTAGTTCTGAAATGGCCATCCTTCATGGCGAAGACATGCTGCGCACGGTCGTGAAGACTTGCGGTTTGGCGAATTCGGACGCAAAGCTTTTGATCTCCGAACTATTTTTTCCGCGGGATCCGGAAGGCTTGAAGGCTGCGCGATTTGAAAAAGCGACCACTTCGCTGGAAAGAGGCCTCAAGGTGGAAGCAGCCAAGGTGTCCGACGTCATTGACGTGCGTTATGGGATGGTCGGCGACCCGCAAACGCCGGCGTGCGTCCTGCAGAACCTCGGTCAACTCTATCTCCAAAAGAGACTGCAGTTACAGCGCCCGCCGGGTTCGTCGGAGTTTTTTGCGGAACAGACGAACAAGTATGCGAAAGAACTCTCGGACGTGGAGGGCCAACTGGCGCAATTCAGCCATGACGAAAGGGTGGCGGCACCGGACGTGTTGAGGACAGACTTGGCGCAACAGCTCTCGGTAGCCATCGCTTCGCTGCATACGACAGAACAGCTAGTCGCAGCGGACCAAAACCGTTTGGCGGATCTGCAAAAGCAGCTGGGCACGACTCCAGAACGAATCACAACGCAGCAAATCTCGAACTCTGCAATGACGCTTCTGCAACAGCTCGAAGCCAGCCTGCTGGCGGCGCAGGTAAAACGCAGAGAATTGCTGACGAAGTTCGATCCGTCGTATCCGCTGGTCGTCCAGACGGATGAGGAGATCGCGAGCACGCAGAAGGCGATTGAGAAGGCAAAATCCTTCAACTACATGAACCAGACCACGGATCAGAACCCGACTTTCGAGTTTCTGCGTCAGGACTACGCGAAAACGCAGGCAGATCTGGCGTCGCAGAGGGCGACGGCGGCAGCCACTAAAGCGAGCATCAATAAAATGAACAGTCAGTTGGTCTCACTGGATGCGCAAACGCTGAAGCAAGGAGCGCTGATTCGGGAACAGAAGGCGAATGAGGCCAACTACCTGCTCTATCTGAACAAGCGCGAGCAGGAGCGGGCTGCGGACGCACTCGATGCGCGGAATATCGCTGACGTATCGATTGCCGTCCCGGCGGTGACGCCCGCCCTGCCGGCGATCAATCCCTTGCTGGCAACAATCGGCGGATTCGTAATCGCGATGCTGGCCGCGATTGCTGCGGCGTTCGTCAAGGAAAGAATGGATCCATCGTTCCGGTCGCCGACGGAAGTAATGGACAGTTTGCACGTTCCAGTCCTGGCTTCATTGCCGAGGCAGGCGGCTTAAATCGTGGTCGTAGATTATTACAAGTTGAGAGAGCAGCCATTCGGCGTGACGCCGGATCCGCGTTTCCTGTACCTGACAGCGACGCACCGCGAGGCTATGGCGAGCGTTCTTTACGGCGTCATGGAAAATCGCGGATTCGGTGCCCTAATTGCGCCACCCGGCATGGGAAAAACGACGCTTCTTTTCGAACTTCTGAACCGCTGTGGGCAGTCCATGCGGACTATTTTCTTGTTCCAATTCCAGCCAACTCCGGAAGTGCTGATACGCAACCTACTCGCAGAGCTCGGCATTCTCGATGAAGGGAAAGACTTTTCGAGCATGCAGGAAAGACTGAACCAGACCATCTTGCAGGAGGCGAAAAAGGGAAAGCGAATTGTCGTGGTGGTAGATGAAGCTCAAACTTTTCCCGAGCCCGTACTGGAAGTGCTCCGCATGCTCTCCAATTTCGAGACTAGCCGGGACAAGCTCCTTCACATCATTTTGTCCGGGCAACCACAGCTTGCTGAAATGCTGTTTTCGTCCTCTATCGAGCAACTACGACAGCGCATATCGATCATGGCGGTTCTTCAGCCCCTGAACACGAAGGAAACACGCAACTACATCGAGCACCGCCTGCGAATAGCGGGTTACAAATCGGCGCGACCTCTTTTTACTGCGGCAGCATATGAACTGATCGCGGAATATTCCGGGGGAATTCCGAGGAGCATCAACAATTATTGCTTCAACGCGATGTCACTCGGCTTTGCTCTCAAACAACCCACCATCGGGCGCGAGATTATTGGTGAAGTATTTCGAGATTTGAACCTGGAGAACAGTTCCGGAAATGGCGTGCAGGATGGCCGGTTGAGAGCAAACTCGCCTGCAATCCGATTGGCCCGGCGCGTGCTTCCACAAGCCCCATCTTCGGGCGGATGGCCGCGGCTCGCTCTCGGAGCAATTTCCATTGCAGCGGCGTTTTGCCTGGCAGCCGTGTTTGCCAACGATCAATTGAATTCTTCAGGCCGGTTGAGCTTCACTGTGCCTACTCCTCCGCCGCCAGCAATTGCCAACGAGAATCCCGCTCCGACGCCGACGGCGACCGCACCGTCGCCGGCCGATACCGGGACGGAACCAGAAGCGGAATCGACGGTTGATCCGAAGCCGGAATTGTCCGACGCCCAGAAACCACAACCAAAAGAAGTAGCACATTCCGATCCGAAGATCGCGAAACACGAACGGGTGAGGCTGGTGAAAGCCTGGCAACACGAAACGGTATATCAGCTTTGCGTGAGGAACCTGGCCCGGTGCGACGCGGGTGCGCTAAGGGAGATTCAGCAGTTAAACCCATGGCTGCACAATACAAACGAGCTGCAGCCGGGACAACCTGTTCGTGTGCCGGCGGTCGAAGTACCAGGAAAAACGGGTCATAAAGCCAGATTTGCAGAATCCGACTCTGGAGCAAAGCGATGAGCAGAAATTTTGAGCTACTGCAGCAGGCAGGGCTAAACATTCCGGGGGCTGGAGCAGGCGGCCTGGAACTACCGCTTGGTGGCCGCGTGCTTGTTGGCACGAGCGGCGAAGCCAAGGGTGGCGCCCATATTGCGTCGTTGCGAAAAGCAGATTTAGACCGCGCCGCGCGCGAGGAGACACTCCGCCTCGTACAGAGTGTGTTTCTCCTGCATGGTCAAGGGGAAGGCGGAAGAGTTGTAGTCTTCGCGGCGGTGGATTCGCGGAGTGGCTGCAGCCGCGTTTGTTCGCAGGCGGGCCGGATTCTAGCAGAAAGCGTACCGGGCTCAGTTTGCCTGGTTGACGCAAATTTTCGTGAACCGGCATTAGCGGCAGCCTTTCGGACCACCAATTACCACGGGCTGGCGGATGCATTGAAGGTGGCCGGACCGATGCGCGGATTCGCGAGAATAGTTCATGGCGAGAATTTGTGGTTGGTGCCCTCTGGATCGGGCGCTGAGCATTCAGTTGGACTATTACATTCAGACCACATCAAAAAGAGAATCGACGACTTGCGAAAGGAATTTGATTACGTGTTAGTTGACGCGCCAGCGCTAAATTCTTATTCGGAAGGCATGGCGCTCGGCCAATTTGCGGACGGACTAGTGCTGGTACTGCAGGCGAACTCGACGCGACGCGACGCGACTGCGCAGATTGCGGCACGTTTGCAATTCTCGCAGGTGAACATTCTGGGGGCAGTCTTAAACAAGCGGAGGTTTCCGATTCCGAACTTCCTTTACCGGCGGCTGTAAATAAGCCGGTCGACTAACGGTTTGGCCCAGACCCGAAAGTATCTAGGACCGAGTTTGTCGTTGTGACTCGGCAGGCGGAATCTTGCCATTGGTTCGCGACAAGGTCTCGCCATGATCTTCCCCAGCTAGTTTGCTTCCTGTGACTGAGAATGGCGGAGCCTTGTCTGATGACTGAAAATCTGTATCAAGATTGCCAAGCTTCGATCGACGCAAGTGCAGTCAACCCAGATGCTCGTTGGTACGCGGTACAAACGGCGCCGCGCCATGAAAAGAAGGTTGCGTTGGAGTTGGCGGAAAAGGGCATCGAGTGTTTCTTGCCGACAATATCCGAAGTCAGGCAATGGAGCGATCGACGACGCGTCATCATAGAACCGCTATTCGCCGGATATGTGTTCACCTGGTTCGTGCCTATATCTTCGAACCGAATTGCGCTGCTCCGCACGAAGGGCGTGGTTGGACTGGTGGGTATGCGCGGGGCTGGGACGCCAATTTCTGAAAACGAAATCTTTTCGATTCGCTTGCTGCTGGAATCCCGTTCTCAGTTCGCGCCGCACCCCTTTCTGAACGTGGGGCAGCGCGTGCGAGTTCGCGGCGGGTCGCTGGATGGACTGGAAGGAATTTTGCAGTCTGTCAAAGGCGACCAGAGTCTGATCGTTTCCGTTGATTTGATTCAGAGATCTGTTTCGCTGACGATCTCCGGGTACGTTGTCGAGCCTGTCTTGGCTTCAAACACGACAGATCCGGCCTTCTGCTGTGTGCAAATTTAGCTGGTCCCAGAATCCGCCCAGTCACGAGTAAATCCACCATTCGAGAGAAGGCATGAGCGCCTTGCATCGCAAGTTACTGCTGATTTTTCTAAAGGTCGGGGATCTTGTATTGGCAACACTGGCTTACGGGCTCTCGACGTTTCTGCTGGTGAACTTCGGCACGGGATCGACGTTCTCCAACTTTTTGTCCATGCGAATCAAGCTGGCCAATTTTTTGGTTTTCGGCGTTGTGCTTCTCGCTTGGCATCTCATCTATTCGCTTTGCCATCTGTATGAATCGAAACGATTGTATACGGCGAGTGAAGTGATGCTCGAAGCGCAGAAGGCGACAGGGCTTGCGACTGGCTGTTTGTTGGTGATCGCTACAGCATTCAAGATAAGGATGGTTACATTTCCGTTTGTGCTGCTTTTTGGGGCGATCAATTCACTGGCGCTGCTGTCGAGCCGCGCTCTTCTGCGCGGATTCCTGAGCGGACTCCGGAAGCGTGGCCGCAATCTGCGTCACATCGTAATTATTGGCACGAACGCCAGAGCCGTGGAGTTTGCGCAGCGCTTGCGTGCGAAACCGGAATGGGGTTACCGCTGCCTCGGCTTTGTGGATGAGCAGTGGAACGGCCTTAGCGACTTTAACCGCTCGGGAGAGACACTCGCTGGTACTTTTGAACGCTTCGCTGAGTTCCTCCGTGGCAATGTCGTAGACGAAGTTGCGATCTATCTTCCACTGCGTTCCCATCATGCGCAGGCTTCTGCGATCGCGTCCTTGTGCGCGCAGCACGGGATTACAGTCCGCTGCGATTCCGACGTTTTCGGGATAAGCAAGAAGGGACCTGCGATTGAAGAGTTTGATGCCGATCCGTATTTTATGCACTCTTCTGAGAATCGTCACGGATGGCCGTTTGCCCTCAAACGTGTGTTCGATATTTGCGGTTCGTTCGTACTGCTATTGCTTTTGCTGCCGTTGCTGCTGATTGTAGCGTGTCTCATTAAGCTGACTTCTCCGGGTACTGTCTTTTTTTTCCAGGAACGAATTGGAACAAACAAGCGGCGATTTCATATGTGGAAGTTCCGCACGATGGTGGTTGGTGCAGAGTCATTGTTGCCGCAGCTGACAACGAAAAATGAAGCATCTGGTCCGGTGTTCAAGATCAAGGACGATCCGAGAATTACTTCAGTCGGAAGATATTTGCGCCGCAGCAGCATCGACGAATTGCCGCAACTGTTCAATGTGCTGAAGGGCGACATGAGCCTTGTTGGTCCGAGGCCACTTCCGGTACGGGATTTCGACGGGTTCAACGAGGACTGGCAACGGAGGCGATTCAGTGTGCGACCCGGCATTACCTGCCTATGGCAGGTGCAAGGTCGCAGTTCGATTGGATTCGAGCAGTGGATGGAGCTCGATCTGAAATATTTGGATGAATGGTCTCTGTGGCTCGACCTGAAGATTCTCGCGATGACCATTCCGGCCGTGGTCAGGGGGTCGGGAGCCGCCTAGATCGAACTTCGGGCAAGTTTTTGCACGGTTTGCAGTCCGGCGCGTAGGAACGTCCATAGGAGGGAAAATGCGGATCGCGGTAATTGGATCGGGATATGTGGGGTTAGTTTCTGCAGCGTGCTTCGCCGAAATCGGTCATGAAGTGATTTCGGTAGACAATGATGCCGACAAGATCGCGCGTCTGGAACGCGGAGAAGTGCCGATCCACGAGCATTACCTGCCACAACTTATCAAACGTCATCATCGGAAACGGCTGCATTTTTCGACGGTGGTCGCCGAAGCCGTGCGGGCTTCCGAGGCGATTTTCATCACGGTGGGCACGCCGGCGTCAGAAACAGGAGAAGCGGATCTGTCTTTCGTGGAAGCAGTTGCCAGCCAGATTGCGTCGGCGATTGATGGACGAAAGGTGGTCATCGAAAAGAGCACGGTGCCGGTACGGACTTGCGAATCCCTGAGAAAGACACTGCTTCTGAACGGCGCCACGCCGGATTCCTTTTTTGTGGCTTCGAATCCCGAATTCCTCCGGGAGGGGACCGCAGTGCTCGATTTTCTCTATCCGGACCGCATCGTGGCGGGAGTCGATGACGCGTTCAGCAGTTCCGTACTGCAGGAAATCTACGCGCCACTTACTTCAGGAAGCTACTACCGAGGCAAGAATGTCGTGGAAGGACGTGCCAGCGCTGCTTCGAAAGCTCGACTGATTCTTACCAATGCCAAAAGCGCCGAGCTGATTAAACACGCGTCCAACGCGTTCCTTGCGATGAAAATATCTTTCATCAACGCAGTTGCCAACATTTCAGAAGCGGTCGGTGCGGATGTCACCGAAGTGTGCGCCGGAGTTGGCTCCGATAAGCGAATCGGGCCCAGTTTTCTCAACGCCGGAATCGGCTACGGTGGATCGTGTTTCCCCAAAGACGTCCGAGCTTTCCATACGGTGGCAACCAAATACGGCTACGACTTCAACCTCCTGACGGAAGTGATGAAGATCAATGAGGAGCAACGACGCCGATTTTTGCAGAAAGTGCGAAGCGCGCTGTGGACCCTGCGTGGGAAAAAATTGGCCGCACTCGGGCTCGCATTCAAGGGAGGAACCGATGACGTGCGGGAATCGCCTGCGATCGCAATCATCGAAGCCCTAACAAAGGAAGGCGCTCAGATCAATGCATATGACCCGGTTGCCACGCCAAAAGCAAAGGCGCAACTGACGGCCAGCCAAGTCAACTTCGCGAGTGACCCTTACCTAGCGGCGACGGATTGCGATGCATTGCTGATCCTGACGGAATGGAAAGAGTTCGCTGAACTGGATTTGCCCCGCATTCGCGGCCTCCTCAAGTTTCCCATCGTTGTTGACGGACGCAATCTGTATGAACCCAAGCAGGTCGCGGACGCCGGCCTGGTGTACTACAGCATTGGAAGGGCCGTCGGCGCTCCACTCTCGACCACGTCTGCCGCGAATGTGCATCCGGAATCGCCGCTCGATCTCGCGGCAATTATGGAACTTCGACGACAGGCTATTACCGCTGCCTAAGGGTCGGTTCCCGAGGATCTGGGAAAATCCATGAAGATCGTTTTCGTTCACAACACCTACCGACAACGCGGCGGAGAAGATATTGTTGTCGCAGCCGAAAGCGCTCTGCTCGAACGCAACGGCCATAAGGTCGTCCGGTATTTGCGAAGCAATGATGAGATTTCATCGTTGTCTCGAGCGCAGCAGTTGCTGCTGGTTAAGGACATCGTCCACTCTGAGAAAAGCAAGCATGAACTGTTTACGTTGCTTCAAACGGAAAAACCCGACGTAGTTCACGTTCACAACACGTTCATGATGATCTCGCCGTCTGTCTATGAAGCATGCCGAGATGCGGGCATTCCTGTGGTGCAGACGCTGCACAACTACAGACTCCTTTGTCCCGAATCGACGTTGTCCCGCGACGGCCATGTTTGCGAAGAATGCATTGATGACGGTCTTTGGCGCAGCGTTTGGCACGGTTGTTACCGAGATTCACGACTCCTGTCAGCGGCGGTCGCATTCATGCTGAAGGTGCACCGGAGCAATCGAACGTGGGAGCGGTTGCTTCACAGCTATGTGGCGCTGACTAATTTTGCGCGAGAAAAATTCGTCCAGGGTGGATTGCCATCTTCGACGATCCACGTGAAACCCAATTTTCTGGAGGCCGATCCCGGTGAGCGGTCTTCTGGCGGCCGAGCGTTTCTTTTTGTTGGCAGACTGTCTGCCGAGAAGGGTGTCGGGACCCTGCTTGACGCCTGGCAACAGTTGTCCCATTCCATTCCGCTGGTGATCGTCGGCGACGGGCCACTTCGACGATCGCTGGAAACAGCGGTCGCGGCGAAGCGTCTCTCGAATATTACGTTCACTGGATGGTTGAGCACGCCAGAGGTTTACGTGGCCATCAAAAACGCGGCGGCTTTGATTATTCCGAGCGTTTGCTATGAGGGATTTCCAATGACACTGGTGGAAGCGTTTGCGTGTGGCACACCGGTAATCGGATCGGGCCTCGGTAGCATCCAGGAGATCGTCACAGAGGGACGAAACGGTCTGCACTTCGCAGCGGGCAACTCACGCGACCTGGCGAGCAAAGTGGAGTGGGCTTGGGCGCGTCCCGCAGTGCTCGAGGCCATGGGACACGCCGGCCGAAATGACTTCGAGCAACTCTACTCAGCAGAGACGAATTACAAACGTCTGCTGCAAATTTATGAAAAGACGGTCTCTCGCGCTGCAAATTAGGGCGATCGGTACAGCAGAATCTGCAGGCAATTCATGATCAAAACATCGAACGCAGGGGGAGTGCATGCGCAACGCAGGGAGACGCAGTATTCTTGGCGTTTTAATTGACGCCGTTGACATGGACTGGGCGGCCGAGGCGGTAATCCAGGCGGCCCACGACGGACGTCGGATGAGCATCTCCGCGCTTGCTGTGCACGGGTTGATGACTGGCGCCGTTGATCGCGAGCAAAAGTTCCGCCTCAATCAGTTTGACATGCTCGTTCCTGACGGGCAGCCGGTTCGGTGGGCGCTCAACTGGCTTCATCGCGCTGGTCTCCCGCAACGCGTGTACGGGCCCCGACTTACCCTTCGACTCTGCGAACGGGCCGCCGCGGAACGATTACCGGTTTATTTTTACGGAAGCACTCCAGACGTTCTGCAGTCGCTGACGGCAAATCTGGCGTTGCAATTTCCCGGATTGATGATCGCTGGTGCAGAGCCTTCAAAATTCCGGCAGTTGTCGCAGACGGAAAAGCAAGATATCGCACGGCGAATTGCGTCGTCTGGCGCCGCCATTGTCTTCGTTGGACTTGGTTGCCCGCGGCAGGAAATCTTTGTGTATGAATTCAAAAGCCTGCTTGATATGCCGGTATTGGCTGTTGGCGCCGCATTTTCGTTCATTGCGGGCACGGTTCCGCAGGCGCCGCACTGGATGCAAGACGCCGGTCTCGAATGGCTGTTCCGGCTTTGCGCGGAGCCGGGGCGGCTGTGGCGAAGATATCTGTTTTTGAATCCCTTCTACTTATTTCTCGTCGCCCTGCAGCGCCTGGGACTTTCGCAATTCTCAACAAAGGGTGAGCGGCCGCAGCGCGAGCTGCTTTTCGGCTAGGTTCCCTTTCCATGAAATTCCCCAAAACCACTCTAGTTCGTAACACGATCTGGATGACCATCGGCCAGGGATTCCGGCTGATCATTCAGGCGCTGTACTTCGTCGAGATCGCCAGGTCGCTCGGCGTGCGCAATTACGGTGCTTTCCTTGGTGTCGTGGCGCTGGTCGGAATTGTTTATCCGTTCGGATCGCTGGGCAGTGGGAATCTGTTGGTGAAGAACGTGGCGCGGGATCGGACTCTATTCCCTGTGTATTGGGGTCGCGCCATAGCAGTTACGGTAACGTTCGGTTCGGTACTAATCGTCACGGTTCTCGCAATCTCTCGCTTTGCGTTGCCCGCAGAAATTCCCGTTCTGTTGGTGGTCATGGTTGCTATCTCGGACATTCTGGGGCTCAACCTTATCACTCAAGCGGGCCAGGCATTCCAGGCATTCGAGCTTTTGCGATGGACAGCGATAATCAATGTGTCGATGAGCGCGGGCCGGCTTTTAGGCGCATTGATTCTCATCGCAATTTATCGCCATCCTTCCGCGTTCCAGTGGGGGTTCATCTATCTCGGTTGCACAGTAGTAGTCGCGAGTATTTCAGCGATGCTCGTCCGTTGGCGACTGGGTAGGCCTCGATTTGAGTGGCGCTTCCTTCGGGGCGAACTCCGCGAAGGACTCTATTTCTCTGCGAGCCAAAGTTCACAAACGATCTACAACGATATTGACAAGACCATGCTCGCGAGGTTGAGCACGTTAGACGCCGCGGGAGTGTATGGAGCGGCCTATCGTTTGATCGACGTCAGTTTCACGCCGATTTCGGCGGTTCTTTGGTCAGCCTATCCAAATTTCTTTCGAGCCGGGGCGCACGGCATCTCCTCGAGTCTAGAGTATGCGAAGCCGCTCATGCGGCGCGCGCTCATTTACTCGGGAGCGGTTTTTTGCTTGCTGCTGATTTCATCGGGAATCGTGCCCCTCATCTTAGGTCGGGAGTATGTTGCAACGGCCGCCTCGCTCCGCTGGCTCGCAATTCTGCCCGTCCTCAAGGCGCTGCATTATTTTTACTCGGACACGCTTACCAGCGCTGGGTATCAAGGGGTTCGAACCGCAGTGCAGGCTGCTGTGGCGGCGTTCAATGTGCTGCTCAATCTGTGGCTCATCCCGGCGTATTCCTGGCGCGGCGCGGCCTGGTCGAGCATTGCCTCTGACACTGTCTTGTTACTCGGTATCAGCGGAGCGGTATTCGTGCTTTCGCGGTCTTCCGGCCTCCATTCCAACTTGAGTCTGTCGGCTCCGGAACACACGGGTGGGATATCGACTGCGGCCATTTCACGAGATTTCAAATCCAACGAGCCTTCTGTGGAATCGGCCGATGTTTATTGAAAAGTCGAAAGAAGCGGTCTTCTTGGCGGTTGTCGCCTTCGTGCTGACTGGCGCACTATGGCGCGCATTCAGTGGAAGTGCTGACCCGTCGCTCGACGGTGACACTCGCACGCAAGTGATTCTCGCCGTACTGTACGGCGGCGTTCTGCTGTTGGCCGTGACGACATTCCGTTGGACGGCGTGGCTCTTGGCGCACTCACCGGCTTTAGTTGGACTGCTGATTGTGGCCCTCGTTTCACCGGTTTGGGCGGAAACGCCCGATCTCGTATTCAGGCGCGCGATCAGCCTGCTGGGAACAAGCTTGTTCGGCATCGTTCTTGCGGCTCGCTTGACCGTGAGGGAGCAGGTGCGGCTGACTCGAGGAGTCCTTCGGCTGGCCGCCCTGGCGTGCCTGGTTCTGTTCGTGATCGCCCCAAATCGCGCTATGGCGACCGACTACGGTACTGGATCAGTGCGTGGGATTTTTCCGCACAAGAATCTCTTCGGTGCGGCTATGGCCTTGGGGCTCCTTGCGGAGTGGTACGCCACAGACGACGGCTGGTTTGGTCGAACCTTGAAGGTCGTATTCCTCGGCCTTTTTGCCGGGTTGCTTGCTCTGTCTCATTCGATCACGTCTATCGTCACCGTGGGCGCCGCGCTCTTCTTGGTCTGGTGCTTTGAGCGACTCCGCCAGCGCTATCGGATTCCGCTACCGGCGATATTGTTTTTCTTGGCCGGATTGGTGGTTTGCGTCGCATTATTCGGCGCCGATACGAGCATCTTTACGGAAATGTTGGGCAGATCAAAAGACCTCACGGGTCGCATTGATTTGTGGCGCTCTGTGGGATCGATGATTCTTGCGCGTCCCTTCCTGGGTTACGGGTTCTCAGGCTTTTGGAGCGGAGCTTCGGTGGAGTCTTTCACCGTGGAAAAGTATGTGGGTTGGTCGCCGACTTACTCGCACAACGGCTACCTTGAAATCCTTCTAAACGTTGGTGCAATTGGTGCTGGGCTATTCGCGATTTTCCTCTGGAAAGGTATGAAAAGGACGGTTCGATCGGCGGAAGAAAGGATCTGCAAAGAAGATTTGTGGCCACTGTCATTCCTGATTTTCTTCGTCGTTCACAATCTTGCCGAGTGCACCATCATTTGGCAGAACTGCTTCGAGTGGTCGCTTTCTATCGCCACGGTAATATCGTCGGATTCGACGGTGAAAACCGTAGTGAGCACTGCCAGGGAACTGTCCGAACCCATCTCGGACGGCTCGGAATGGCAGTACGCCTTCGATGGTGGCAGGCAACCGTCGCAGCGCAACGAACTGAAAGGTGAATATACAAACCATGGAACATGAACAGCCAACGAAGAACTTACCTCGTGTAGCCGTTTGCATTGCTACCTACCAGAGAACCGAACCATTGCGCGATCTTCTCGCGGCGCTGGCCCTGCTGACTTTTAAAAAGGTCCGTGCGCCCTCTATAGAGATCATTATCGTCGACAACGATAGCTCACGTACCGCTGAAGAGGTTTGCAAAATCAAGGGATACCCCTGGAGCATCCGCTATTTTTGTGAGCCGATTCGAGGGATTGCGCGTGCGCGTAATCGGGCTATTGGTGAAGTGACCGACGCGGACTTTCTGGCGTTTGTTGACGACGACGAACTGCCTGGAGCCAGATGGCTCGACGAGCTTCTGTGGACGCAATGGCAATTTCAGGCAGACGTCGTCTCTGGACCGGTCCTTCCGGCATACACCATCGCGGTGCCTAAATGGGTCCGCAACGGAGGCTTCTTCCGTCGTCCAATTTTTCGCAGCGGGCAAGTTGTTAATCTGTGCTCAACGAACAACGTCCTGATCCGATCGTCCGTTCTGTTCAAAGTTTCCGGCTTTGACGAACTGTTCAATCTGACCGGCGGTGAGGATACTCATTTCTTTTTGCGAGTTCGTGAATCCGGCTTCCGAATGATCTTTTCCCGTGAGGCCGTGGTCTACGAGCCCGTTACGGAAAAACGTGCCAACGTTCCATGGTTGCTGAGGCGCGGGTACCAATCTGGGAACAGCTGGGCATTGTGCGAACGCAAAATAAAGCCTCGAGATTCGGCCACACGAGGGTTCAAGGGAATTGGTCACATTTGCAGAGGCCTCGCCCACGCTTTGGTTTCGATGTGGATCGGAAAATCAGCAATAGTTCGCGATCTGCAAGAGCTTTGTGCAGGTGCCGGAATGTTGGCTGGGGTACTTGGCCACCGGTTTCAGCCGTACGACGACCCGGCAATTCAAGCGACGGGCAGAGCGATCACGCTGAGACGGCGTTAGCTCGAAAAATCTCCATGTCTCCCATTCGAATTCGCATTAGCAGCTTCTTCGCGGCGATCTTGGTAGTAACTTCGGCTTGCTCCTTTACTGAATCCCCGTTTGTAACGCCGCCCGGTGCGGTAATCCCGGCCGAACTTTTCGGAATGCATTTTCATCACCTGGGAAGCACAACACCGTGGCCTGCCGTTCCAGTCTCCCAGTGGAGACTCTGGGACGCCTACGTCGCTTGGCCTAACTTGGAACCCTCCAAAAATCGGTGGCGCTTTGAAATGCTAGACCGATATGTGGCAATCGCCGCCGAACACCATGTTGGGCTTCTGCTACCGTTGGGACTTTCCCCGACCTGGGCCTCCGCCCGCCCGCTTGAGAAATCGACTTACGCACTTGGCTATGCAGCTGAACCGCGTGACATCGAAGATTGGCGAACCTATGTACGAACGGTGGTTCAGCGATACAAGGGAAGGATTCAGGCTTACGAAATCTGGAACGAGCCGAATCTCAAGCAGTTTTGGTCCGGAAGCGTCGATCAGATGATTCTCTTGACGGCTGAAGCCGCGCGAATTATCCGCGGCACTGATCCACAAGCGTTGATTGTGTCGCCTTCCCCAACTCAGGACCGCGGCATCGCCTGGCTTTCGGAGTTTCTAAGTAAAGGCGGCGGCGCTCTGGTGGACGTGATCGGTTATCACCTTTACGTTGCGCCGCAGCCGCCCGAGCGCACTTTTGAACTTGTGTCGAGCGTCAGACATCTGATGCTCAGTGCGGGAATAGGCGACAAACCTCTCTGGAACACAGAGGCTGGCTGGTTCTTACCAAAACCGTTTCCCCCGGAATTAGTGAGCGCCTACGTCATCAGAGAGTTCGTCGTGAATTGGGCGGCCGGCGTTCAGCGCGTGTATTGGTACGCCTGGGACAATCACGGATGGGTTTCTCTGGAGACAACCCAACGAGATAACAGCACTCTTACCGGCGCTGGCGACGCCTACGCAGTGGCATTTCGGTGGCTCGTGGGGAGTCGAATGCTTTCTTGTGCGAGCGACAGCGAACAAACGTGGGTCTGCGAATTCGAACGCGATCACAATCGTCAATGGATCCTCTGGAACGAGTCAGGTTTGCATTCTTTCCGCCTGCCCCGGCAATGGCATGCACAGCGCAGCGAACTGGCTTCCGGCGCAAGCGATCCGATCCGTGACGACGCTGTCGAGATCGGCCCTTCTCCCATCTTGGTGTTATCCGCAGGTGAATGAGCGCCGGTTGGTTGTGGCGATCGAACGCAGTCAGTCGTGGCAGTGACACCGAGGATTTCGGACAGTCTGTATGAATCGAAAAACAAGAGTAGCGCTGCTGGTCAACATGATCTCGCCGGCCAGGATTTCTCTTTACGCCCGCCTCGCCGAAGCCTTCGACTTGCTGGTGGTGCATGGCGGTACAGAGCGCAACCGAGATACCTGGACCGAATTCGAGAATGCCTTGCCCGGGGCAAACGTCGCTCGCGCCTGGGGGTGGAAAATTCCGTTCGCTCGTCGACAGAATGGAAAGGCCTTCGACGAACAGTATCTCCATGTAAATCCTGGATATTTGTGGCAGTTATTCAAATTTCATCCCAACGTTGTTGTCAGCGGTGAAATGGGCGTTCGTACTTTATTGGCACTCGTTTACGGCACTCTGTTTCGAAGGCCGGTTTGGGTTTGGTGGGGCGGTACGATTCACACGGAGCGCAGGAAGAGCGGGGCGCTGAAACGCTGGCTCAGACTTGCCCTCGCGTGTTGGGTACGAAACTGGATCAGCTACGGCCAGTCCTCCACGGAGTACCTGCTTACTTTGGGAATCCCACGATCCCAAATCCTGGAAATTCAGAACACTGCGGACGAACGCTATTTTCAGGCGAACACGCCGGCGAAGTTTGATCCGCAACCTCGGCCCGTTCTTCTCTATGTCGGCCAGCTCATCGGCCGCAAGGGTATAGACCTGTTCTTGCGCTCTGCCGCGGCGCTGCAAAGCGAGGGCCTCGGATTCTCTTTGCTGTTGGTCGGCAATGGCCGCGATAAACCTGCAACCGAGCGCCTGGCGGAGGAACTCAGCCTCAAGTTCGTACAGTTCTATCCCGCACAGCCTCCGCAGGAAATGTTGGGTGTATATCGTTCGGCGGACGTTCTGGTCTTTCCGACTCTTGAAGACCCTTGGGGCCTGGTTGCAAGTGAATCGATTCTGGCCGGTTTGCCTGTGCTGTGCTCGAAGTACGCCGGCTGTGCCCAAGAGCTTTTTTCAGCCGAGAGCATATTTGATCCGAACAATCTGGATGAATTTCGAGAGAAACTTCGTTTGGCAATTTCTGGAAGATTGCCGCCTCCCGACTTGTCTCGTTTAAGGACGACTCCCCAGGTTGCATCCGCGATCATCGCTGCATTGACGAAATCAGCTAGCGGAACGCCCGTGGCGTTTACCGAGTCAGGACATCTGACCGCGTAGCAACTCTCCGACGTGGAGTGAATCCATCATTTCCGGGGAACGAGATGACTTTTTCGCTGATTAAGCCATCTACACCGCACTATCGTGCCGACATAGATGGCCTACGCGCCGTCGCGGTCCTGCTCGTCTTTGCCTACCACCTTGGCACAGCTCGTGTGAGAGGCGGCTTTGTGGGGGTTGATGTTTTCTTCGTGATTTCTGGCTATCTGATTGGTTCGATCATCCTGTCGGAAATCGATCGTGGAACGTTTTCACTTATTTCGTTTTACGAACGCCGCGTTCGGCGCATCCTTCCTGCGCTTTTCGTTACGCTAGCCGTTTGCGCATTGCTGGCCTATGAATTCTTCCTCCCCGCGGAACTCAATGAGTTTGCAAAATCATTTTTGGCAGCGACATTTTCCTTCTCAAACTTCCTTTTTTGCTACCAAGCCGGTTATTTCGAAGGTGCTGCGGCGATGAAGCCGCTACTGCACACGTGGTCCCTGGCGGTAGAGGAACAGTTCTACATTTTCCTGCCGATTTTCTTGCTCGTGCTCAGCAGATATTCTCACGCCATTCGACGAATGAGCGTCCTGGCAGTTGCGATCTGCTCGTTCCTCGTGAGCGCGTGGGGAGCGTTTCATAGCCCCCAGAGTACGTTTTACTTGGCGCACACAAGAGCGTGGGAACTTCTTCTAGGCACCCTGCTTTCCCTTGATATCGTGCCGTCATTTTCTAGAGCCATTTGGCGAAATCTTTTGTCGGCAGTTGGGTTGAGCGCGATTCTTGCTTCTGCGATCTTGTATCAAAAAACCACGCCATTTCCCGGATTGGCAGCCGCACTGCCTTGTACCGGCGCTGCGCTGATCATCGTCGCCGGCCGGGAAGGCTCTTCACTCGTCGGGTCGTTCCTGTCTCTCAGACCGGTAGTTTTTATTGGGACGATTTCTTATTCCCTCTACTTGTGGCACTGGCCTCTGATCGTCTTTCAGGGTGCTTCCGGCTTCTTCGCGCACGGACTCGCCCCCAAAACCACGAAGCTGATGGTGCTCGGCCTTTCATTTGTAGTCGCGACGTTGTCTTGGCGCTTCGTCGAACGGCCATTTCGGGACAGCCGCAAGCGTTTACCGCGGCCGCGCCTTTTTCAGATTGCAACGGCCGCCGCGTCAATGTTGGCGATTTTTGGCGTAACCTCGATCGCCACTCATGGATTTCCCTTTCGGTACTCGTCTCAGGCGGTCCGCGTCGCTTCGTTCTTGGAAAACGAGGATGCTACCACCGAAACACAGTATCGCGTGGGCAGCTGCTTCCTGACCTCACGAAACCCGCAAGCGAAGTTCGCGGCTGAACAGTGCCTGAAGTCCGACCCTGCGAGGCGCAATTATCTGCTGATTGGGGACAGCCATGCCGCGCAGCTGTGGTTTGGCCTATCCTCTGTATTCAAAGACATTAGTTTCATGCAGGCGACGGCCGCTGGCTGTAAACCGGCGTTGGAGCAGCCAATCGGTGCGGACGAGCGTTGCACGCAACTCATGCACTACATGTTTCAGGATTATTTGAAGACGCACTCCGTCGACTGTGTCTTGATCGCGGCGCGTTGGGACAGCACAGACCTTGCGAGACTCGAGGAGACTGTATTGCTCCTCAAGAAGCGGAGACTCAAGGTGGTTCTCTTTGGCCCCATCGTCCAGTACGATGGATCGTTGCCGCGACTGTTGGCAATCTCCATTCAGAAAAACGATCCCAGCCTGCCGGCGGCCCATCGCGTTAGCTACTACGAAGAACTCGACCGGAAGATGGCAGAGAATGCTCGGCAACTGGGTGTACGATACGTTTCTTACTTCGACTTGATCTGCCATCATGGCGCTTGCCTCGAGTACGCGGCAAAAGACGTTCCTCTGCAATCCGATTACGGCCATCTGACCGGTGAGGGGTCCGTCGTTGTCGCTGACAAGATTCGAGACGCTGGCATTTTGCCAATTCGTCCGCCAGACTGCGGAGCACACCCATAGATCGACGCTGGCGTGCAGAAACTGATAGCCGATCGGATCGGCCTTGACCTGCCCCGGGCTCCCCGCACGGGATCATATGACACCTGAGTTTCTTGAGCCTGCTCTCTACGGCTGGAAGCTGAAGGGGTGAAGCGCTACTCATCCCAAATGTAATTCTTGCTGTGGGCTTGTCACAGCGACGACGGGCTGGAAGATCCCTGGCAATCCTTAACAGACGAATTCAGCCCATGAGCTTTTTGCAAAAAGCGATTCGAGAGCTGTACGCTCACGAATCGGTGAGCGCCCCAAGCATTTGCGAAGCGGCCCTCTGAATATAAGCGAGACTGGCCGTCAGCGTTTCCTTGTCTCCATTCCAGAACCGGATGTAATCGCCTGCGGAAGAACCGGTTTCGAGCCCGATGGCATGGCAGATGACGAAGGCGCTCGCCTCGGCTTCCGTTTCGCGGATTTTGCGCGACGTTGTTCGTCGGAGACTATCGCAGACACCCTATACAATGACGACTAATAGTTAGCAGTCATATTATAGAGTGACAGAATTCCAATATCACTCGAACAATCCAGGTTGGGCCGAGAGGTCCTCCGGTTCAAAGAAATTACTAAGGCCAATTCCTGCGAGGCGAAAGCGTTGCTGGGGGCCCAGGGAAACGCGCTCCCGGAGCGAAAGCGCAATGGTCGTCAGCTCTTCGCAGGAGGAAGGCGGAGACGACGGCGTGTGACTGCGCGTGAGGATCTTGAACTCCGAAGTCTTCAATTTCAGCACCACAGTTCTCGCAACACGGTTCTCCTTGCGCGATGCGGCCCAGGTCAGTTCGGCAAGTCTGCGGATCATCGGTTCTGTCTCGGTGAGGGGAATGTCACGTTCGAAGGTGTCTTCCGCGGAGATGGATTGCGTCGGGCGGTCGGGTACGACCAGGCTCTCGTCGACACCGCGCGCCAATTCGTAGAGACGGACGCCGTAACGACCGAAGCGGTTTTCGAGCGCCGGCAACTCCAGCCGGCGTAGATCGGCAATCGTATGGATGTCGAGGGCCTTGAGTTTTTCTTCCGTGACTTTGCCGACTCCGGGCAGGCGGCCCACGGGCAAAGGGGGCAGGAACGAGTCCACTTCGTCGGGTTGGATGACGAAGAGTCCGTCCGGTTTTTTCCAGTCCGACGCAATCTTCGCGAGGAACTTGTTCGGTGCGACGCCCGCGGAGGCCGTCAACTGAAGTTCCGCACGAATCTGCTTGCGAATTGTGCGCGCTACTTGCGTTGCGGTCGGCAGGCCGGTTTTGTTCTCCGTAACATCGAGGTAGGCTTCATCGAGCGAAAGTGGTTCGATGAGGTTGGTGTGCCGCCGGAAGATTTCACACACTTGGCGAGAACTTGCCCGGTAGCGCGGAAAATCCGGAGGCAGGAATACGGCGTTCGGGCAGAGACGTTCGGCGCGAACGGAGGGCATCGCGGAAAATACTCCGAACTTTCTGGCTTCATACGAAGCAGCGCAGACCACGGAGCGGTTGCCGCGCCATGCGACAACGACGGGCTTGCCGCGCAGTTGCGGATCGTCGCGCTGCTCCACCGACGCGTAGAATGCGTCCATGTCGATGTGCACGATTTTGCGCTGTGGCATGTCTGGACTCGTCGCGTCTCCGCTACTTCTGGATTCGTCCCTTGCGGATTTCCTCTAAGCGCTTCTTGAGATATTCCTCATATTCTTGCAGCAGCTTGGGATCCTTGGGAGTGGAGTAGATCTCGCTGGACTTGTACTTGCCTTCATCGAACTTCTTCTTGGTCCATTCGTCGTGAATGCGAATCTCATCGGCACGGTCGAGGACTTCTTTCACGAACTGCGGCGGAATGAAATAGACCCCTTCGCGATCGCCGACGACAAGATCACCGGGCATCACGGTGACGCCCCCGATGCGCACGGGAACGTTGATACCGGTCAGCATGACGTTGCCGATGGGAGTTGGATCGACAGAACGGAAGTAGGCGGGCATGTCGATCTCTGAGATTCCGTTCAGATCGCGAATACTGCCGTCGACGACTAAGCCGCCGCCGCGGGTGGCCTTCATTGTGTAGTAGAAAAGATTGTCGCCAACAATGGTGCCACCGACTTTCTTGCCGAATAGGTCGACAATTAGGACGTCGCCTGGTTGGAGCATGTCGATGGCGGTTTGATTCGTGAGACGTGGGATGCCGCGTTCTTTGGCCTTGGTTTCCGCGATGTGCTCGATGTCGGAACGCAGGGGCATGAACTGGAGTGTGAACGCTCGCCCAACCATGGGTTTTTCTGGATGCAGGATATGGAACCCATCGGCGTACTGATTGTTGAAGTTTTTTTCTTGAAGAACGGCCCAAACTTCTTCCGAGGAGAGCTCGCGGGCTTGTTGCAGCAATCCATCGGGCACCTTCGGCCGGCCATCGAGGAATCGCTCGAAGGGGTTCTGAGAGGTGTAGTCAGTGAGGTCCTGCTTGGAGAAGGTAATCAGTTGAGCGTGAAGTGAAGTGGGCGCGAATAGACTGACGGCACAGAAGATGAAGGCGACGGTCGAGTTCGATCGGACCAAATTGTAAAGGGCTTTTGTCCTCATGGCTTCCTCCGAGGTTGTGGCAAGCAGTGTGTCGCGCCCGAAATTCTCAGAAGCCAAATGATTTGTCAAACGTGAACTTGTTTAGTGATTGCATCCTTGAGAAGCTGAGGGTACTCACGGTAATGGATACCGCAAGAAAGTTTCCAAGCGAATCTGACGCTCATTTTCTTTGTTCAAAGAGGGTATTGCTATGAGCAAAAACGGCCGGCAGGGGTTCGATCGTCGGGAAATGCTGAAGGCCTCCGCACTCATGATGGGTGGCGGGTTGTTCGTCGGAGAGCCACTCGAGGCTTATCCGAAGGGTGTCAATACGAATTCGAGGCCATCGAAATTGAAGATCACGGATCTTCGCGTGGCGACGATTGTGAAGCCGGGGCCCGGCCCCTGCCCGATAATCCGAATCGATACGGATCAGGGCGTGTATGGGCTGGGCGAGGTTCGAGACGGAGCCAGCCCTACGTACGCGCTGTTTTTAAAGAGCCGGATTTTAGGTGAGGATCCGCTGCAGCTCGACAAACTTTTCCGGAGGATCAAGCAATTCGGTGGACACGCCCGACAGGGCGGCGGAGTGTCCGCGATCGAGATGGCGCTGTGGGACATCACTGGCAAGGTATATAACGCTCCTGTGTACGCAATGCTCGGCGGCGGAAAATTCCGCGACAAGATTCGCATTTACGCAGACACGGAGGAATCCAGGGATCCCAAGGTCTACGGGCAGCGTATGAAGGAACGCAAAGAGGTCATGGGCATTACTTGGCTGAAGATGGATCTTGGGATCGAGATGGTGGCAGACACGCCCGGAACAGTTACGAATCCGACGGACATCCAGCAATGGGGAATGGATCAGCAACCACATCCTTTGCTCGCGATGGAGGTCACTGACAAGGGAATTGCGTTGCTGGAGCAGTATGTTGCCGCGGTGCGCGATGCGGTGGGGATGGAAATACCCCTTTCCATGGATCACCTCGGACACCTTGGCGTGAAATCGATTATTCGGCTCGGCAAGGCTTATGAGAAGTACAACTTGTCTTGGATGGAAGACGTGATTCCCTGGACTTACACGGATTTGCTAAAGCAGATTTCCGACGAGAGCCCCACGCCAATTCTGACGGGCGAAGACATTTATTTGAAAGGGCCCTTTGAGGTGCTCTGCGCGAGGCATGCCGTGAGCAAAATTCACCCAGACCTGGCAACGTCTGGCGGTATTCTGGAAACGCACAAGATCGGCGATATGGCTGAAGAATATGGCGTACCGATGGCCATGCATTTTGCGGGGACACCGGTAGGCTGCATGGCAAACGTCCATTGCGCTGCTGCGACTCAGAATTTTCTGGCGCTGGAGAACCACTCATTGGATGTGCCCTGGTGGTCGAGTCTGGTGCAAGAAGGAACGAAGACGCCGATCGTCAACAACGGGTGGATTGACGTGCCGGACCGGCCCGGGCTCGGCGTAACTCTCAATGAAGATGTGGTTCGCCAGCATCTCGCGGCCGGCTCAGGATATTTTGAGCCCACGCCGCAGTGGGACCGCGAACGCTCCTGGGACCGCCTCTGGAGTTAGAGTGGGAACGCTCGTCGAAGCATCCCGAATCACCAAATACTGCCCAGCCCGTGCGAGCCCGCCAACCGCATGCCTTGCAAAGGATCGACCGCCGAGGGGTTGCGCTTTTCTCTTGCTTGAAGAGCTCCCGAACCTGGATTTCTAAATACAGTCGTCGGTCTTCCTGCCTTCTTGATTAGGGTTTTCACGGAAATACCTTTCGCTAGACTTTGGCGACACAACTCAGATGGGGCCAGCAATTTAACGCTACGAGTTGATTGATTTTGCGTTACGATGCGACTGGTGGAAGCCGAGTAATCTAATCCGAGTTCAGCTTGGAGAAAAGGGGCCAGGCGACTATCCTGTTCATCCGTCCCCCAATACTTCGCAATCTTAGAAAGAGGCCATTATGCTAGTTGGAGAACGCTTGCGTGAACTGCGGGAGGGCAAGAAGCTCTCTCAGGGAGACATCGAAAAGCGGACGGGACTGCTCCGCTGTTACATTTCGCGGGTCGAGAACGGTCACACGGTGCCGGCGATCGAGACACTCGAAAAACTGGCGCGTGCTCTCGAAATTCCGCTCTATCAGCTTTTCTACGACGGTGACGAACCGCCGAAGCTGCCGGATCTGCTCAAGAAGAAGACGCCGGACGGTATCACGTTTGGCAGCAGCGGCAGGCAGGCGAGCTACCTTCACAAATTGCGGAAGTGCTTGAGCAAAGCGGCGGAGCCGGACCGAAAACTTATTTTGGTCATGGCCCAGAAACTGGCCACTGGCCGCGGACGCCGCGCGGGGGCAGGAGCTTAGAGAACAAAAAAGGCCGCGTCCGGGTACGCGGCCCTGCCGTAAGTGCGAACCTCCGGGTGACGGCCCCACAGCACGTCGTTCGCTGTTGTTCGGTAGTTGCTCATGATGCGGAAGCCTTTTTCCAGGAGAGCTTGTGCACGGCCTGGCGCTCGGAATCGCTCAATGCGTGGGCCGTAGATATTGAGATCCGTTGAGTTTCATTCATGGAAAAACCATTGGCCAGTCGCCGGCTGACGAATCCGCGAGTGCCGTAACCATTTGCGAAGCGCCTTCTGAATATAGGCAAGACTATTCATCAGCGTTTCCTTTTCTCCCAGAGCCGGATGTAGTCGAGCGCGGACGAACCGGTTTCGAGCCCGATAGCGTCGGCAAACGACGGAGGCGGTCGCTTCGACTTCTGTTTCGGGGACTTTTCGCGACGTCTGTGCGGACGGTCGCCACGGTAGAGAGCAGGCCACCGACGAGAACACTGATCGAATCGCTGCGACTAGATAACGGCCCAAAGATGGTTGCAAGCTCACCTGCAGACTGCTCTTCCTGACCTGACTAATCGTTTCAATTCAGAACACCATCAATCTGCACGTCAATGTGTGCCTGCCTTGTTTTCAACAACATACAAGCTCGTCTACGTGGCGTCCAATTTGCAGATCTTGTTTTAGTTAGGCGTTAGGTGCTTTCGATTTCAGCCGGCGTTTGAGAGCGCCTGATCGGGAAGAGATGTGGCGATGCGCATAAGCAGAGGATTTCTGGACGGGGGTATGAGTAAATGAGAAAGCGCAAACACCTTGATGTTCTCCTGTCGATGGTATCCCTCTTGACGGGAACATACTTACTTCTGGATTCAACTGGCAATTCTGGACGATACGCTGAAGAACGCATTCTGATCGGAGCGGTTCTTTCAGCGCTTGGCTTGGTACTGATGTCTTGGTCATTCGAGCGGCTCCATAGTACGAAGGCGTTGCAGCAACACCTGAAAGGGGCCTAGAAAACCAAGCTACAGTACAGGCGTAGAAAAAACGATTTCTGGATGCAACGCGACACTCGCTTTGTCAACTCGATATTCTTCCGAAGACTTTCCGCAATTTAATAAACACTCCTGCAACCCTGCGATTGTCGCAGACTTGGATCGATTCTCGCCCCGACTCTCCCAATTAAGGCATCCGGGTTATTGCGCCGACCGTTATGTCTCTTCTCGCCCAGCTCGCAAGTCTATTTGCCTTGCTCGGCTGGTTCATGTGCCCTTGGGGTCTCCCCTCGGCGCGCGACGCAATTCTCGAGCACCTCGTCTAGTTCCAGCGGCCGCATGGGTTTAGACAGATACGCATCCATCCCGGCGGCAAGGCATTTCTCGCGATCGCCCTTCATGGCGTGCGCAGTCAACGCGATCACCGGTGTACGGGGCCGGCCACCACGCTCTTTTTCCCTTATCACGGCGGTTGCCTCCAATCCATCCATTTTGGGCATTTGGACGTCCATCAAAACCAAGTCAAATTTTTGTCTCTCGAGCATTTCGAGTGCTTCAAGCCCGTTCACTACAACCACAACTCTGTGTCCTCTCTTTTCTAGCAATCGCACAACGAGGCGTTGGTTGATTAGGTTGTCTTCCGCGAGCAACACGCGCAGGCACGCCGCAGGATCTCGCGCATCTGGCAAGGAAAAGCGAGTGATTAGAGGAATCGCACCGGTGTGCTCGCGAGCACCAAGCGCGCGGGCAATGGCCTCGCGCAATTCGGATTGCCGTATGGGCTTTAACAAATACGCAGCCACTCCAAGTTCCTGGCATCGGGCTGCGTCCCCTCGGTGGCCCGCTGAAGTCAGCATCATGATAGTCGACGTATCTAGTTCAGGTCTCCGTCGAATACGTTCCACGAGGCTGAAGCCGTCCATCTTCGGCATGTGCATGTCCGTCAAAATCAGGGAATATGACTCTCCGGCTTTGCGGGACCTATCTAGTTCGGCCAATGCCTCTTCGCCGTCCTTCACGGAGGTGGACTTCATCTCCCAGCGCTTCAACATCCCTTCGAGTATCCTCAAATTCGTGCGATTATCGTCAACCACCAAAACATTCACGCCTCGTAACATCTCCGGAGGAGCAATTGTTCCCACTTCAATGGCCTTCGAGTCTGCAACTCCCAGGCGAACTGTAAAATGGAAATGGCTTCCCCTCCCTACTTCGCTCTCGATCCAGATTTTCCCTCCGAGCATTTCCACCAAACGAGACGAGATGGTCAAGCCAAGGCCTGTTCCTCCGTAGTTCCGTGTCGTCGAAGTGTCCGCTTGAGAGAACGGATCAAAGATTACCAGCTGTTTTTCCGCCGGGATGCCAATGCCAGTGTCTGACACGGTAAAGTGGAGAATGCGAGAGTCGCCATCCGCAGATTGAATTTGCACCTTCAACGCCACTTCGCCTTCATTCGTGAATTTGATCGCGTTCCCTATGAGGTTGGCCAGCACTTGACGGAGGCGGCTAGAATCACCGCGCACAACTTCCGGCACTTCAGGAGCTATTTCACACAACAGCTCCAACCCTTTTTCGTCCGCTCGCAAAGCGAGCGTTTTTAGTGTTGTTTCCAGACAATCGCGCAGATTGAAATCGATCAGCTCGAGGTCGATTCTTCCCGCCTCGATCTTTGAGAAATCGAGAATGTCGTTGATAACAGTAAGAAGGGAGTCTCCAGAGATCTTCACGGTCTCCAGGTATTCCCGCTGCTCCGGACTAAGTGAGGTCTCCAGCGCGAGATCAGTCATTCCTATGATGCCGTTTAGTGGCGTGCGAATTTCGTGACTCATGTTCGCAAGGAATTCACTTTTCGCACGGGTCGCCGCTTCTGCGGCCTCCAAGGCCCTTTGCATCTCCGCTTGTCCCTTTTTGATTTCGGTAACGTCACGGCCCACTCCGGCGATTCCCGTCACGCGGCCGTTCTTGTCCCGCAGTGGCACTTGGGTCGTCAGAACCTGGGTAACGTTCCCTTGTGGATCGAGGCCCGTTTCCAGCCGGTTGATCTCGGCCTGTCCCGAACAAATTACCTTCTGTTCGTCTTCGTAGAAGACCGCAGCGAGCTCTCGAGGATAGAAGTTGAAATCGTTTTTGCCGAGCAACTCTTCGGGAGTCTTCACGCCCATCTGTCTGGCTACAGAAAGGTTGGCCAAAACGAAGCGGCACTCGACGTCCTTCACGTACATGTAATCGGGCACATTGTCGATCAAAGCGCGCAGCCTCGTCCGATCTTCTGCGAGCGCCTCTTCGGCGCGACCGCGTTCGACAACCTCTTTTTGTAACTCTTCACTCCGCTCCCGGACACGGAATTCCATTTCGTCTTTTGCACGTTGAAGCGCGGCATCACGCTTTTGAATCCGATCCAACATTTCATTGAAAGCGCAGACGAGTGCTGCAGTCTCGTCGTTGCCTTGTGGAATCGCCCGGAGGGTAAAGTCACCTCCCGCTGATATCCTCTCAACGATTTGAGCAAGTTGCAGAATGGGTGCAGTTATCAATCGAGTCAGCTGAGAGGAAGCCAGAAAAGTCGCAAGAATGGAAACGACAAGAATCAGAGCGGATATTTCCCTGTATTCCCAAATCTGGGCGTGAAGCTCGGAAGAGTCCGAGACAATGGTAATGGCGCCGACCCTTTCACCTTTTCGAGAAATACTTCGGTATACCGTGAGTGATTCCTGCCTAAACTGACTTCCATCACCGCGCCAGACAGGAATTTTGAACTCAGAGCCAACACCAGAGCGCCGGTATTCAGCGAAAATGTTCCCGGCATTGTCGTACACACAAGCGGCGACAATACGGCGATCAACGCGAATTCCTTCTAAAATATCCTGGGTGAGTTTTCGATCATTCGAGGCCAACGATGCCGCAGCGCCCAAGCCCAAGGTATCAGCTTCCGCTACAATGTCGCTCGTCAACTCAGCACGGAATCTGACTCTTTCATACGCTTCAAACCCCAAACAAGCCAAGCCCAGTCCTAAAAGACTTGTGCATACAATGACGTAGTTCAGCTTGCTTTGAATGGAAGAATGGCGAAAGAAAAGCATTTCAGTCTGCCCTCACACTCCGATTGTTAGATGTTGCTGGGTCTTCTAGCCTTGAATCGATTCTCGGTCAGCTAGACGCCAAAAGTTGAGAGACGCTGCCCTTGCGATCCATGCTCGGTTTACATCCGTCGTAACGGTCGTAATTCGGTCGCGGGTACAGCGTCTCCTGAATGGTTGGTAGGCATTTGCCACACCAGACGGCCCGAGCTCCCAACTCAGAGACCCTTTATAATCAACGACTTATGTTGTGTTTCCCCGCTGGGATCTGACAACGTCGTCCTGGTAAGGGATAGTGTTTCAATTGCGAACACCGCGGTTAGCTTGAAAAGGCTGCCCTGAAGAACCGAGCAAGAAAAAAATGACGATTCAAACGGCGCCAGAACTGCCAGGAAGGTTCTGCCCCAAAACTATGCCGATGTTTCGGTTTGGCATGGACGTTATGGTTTGGGGGAAACGATCCCCAGATGAAGTCGTGGTTAACCACATTCGCTTCAATAACTTAGACTTGCGGCTTCCCTTTGGTTGTTTCCTTGCAGTGATTCTTGTGGGTTCGGTGCAGCAAATAGGACAACTCACGGGAAGGTTCCGTTTCCGATGACTAACGAACAAGCGCTCATGGCCCTTTCGAAGGACAATTTCGACGAAGCTGGTGTGGCAGCGATCGCCGAAAACAACGCTGACGAGCTTCAGAAAACAATCCGTACGTGGTTCAACAAAGTTGAATCTAAGTACTTTATCTCTGAGCGCTTGGTTCGGCACGTGGCCAACAATGCGAAGTTTTTCCGTCCGCTTGAACAAAAAGCCGACAGGTGGATTAAGGACTGCGCAGACCGCGGATGTTCCATATTAAGTATTCAATTCGGGGTATGGGTCGGGTGAAGAACAGAAACTACACCTCGCTTCCGAACGCGGCAGCGTGCGAAAGCACGGGATCACGCCGAACCACCTTGAGCTCGAACTGACCGAGAGCATCATCATGCGCGACGCAGAAACGACAATCCAGGTTCTCCGGAGCCTGAATGAGATCGGCTTTCAGTTGTCAATCGATGACTTCGGCAACGGGTATTCATCGCTGAGCTATCTTCGGCGATTTCCAATCCACAAAATTAAGATCGATCAGTCGTTCGTAGCCGACCTAACCAAGGATGAAAGCGCTGGGAACATCGTAACCGCGATCATCGGCCTCGCGCGAAGCATGAAGCTCAAAGTGATCGCGGAAGGCGTGCAGACTCAGGACCAGCTTCAAATATTGCGTTCGCAGGGTTGCGACCAGGCGCAGGGTTTTTTATTCAGTCCCGCCCTTGGGTCTGAGGAGCTCGGGAAGTTCGTTCGTGACTGGAAACCAGAGTATTTAGGAGCCTTGGAGTTCCACTCAAAATAGCCACGCTCCGAGGGTGCACGCAGGGGGTCGCTTCCTACAACTCGCGGCAGGATCGACGTGCCGAACGACCACGATCGACAGACAGGTGCGCAACCAACTCTTAGAATTGTTGACGGTAACGCTCGACTTCTCTCTCGAGGGTTCGTTTGTAGAGCACGTTACCGAGGCTCGCCGAGGCCGCACTTACCGTGGAGTGGTTCGATGAGGTGGTAGTCCGACCGAGAGCGCTTCGTTTGTGCGCCTAGATCCAGATCGCCCACGGCGGCGGTAATGAAAGGTCGTGTTTTCGGCCTGAAGTTGCAAACCGTCGACGAGACCGATCGCGGTCCCTCGAGCAGTAATTTGATTATTCTCACCTATGAGACACGGCTACACAGCCGACTATTTGAGCACCCATGGGCCAGTCTTTTCGACGAAGCGACATCCGTAGGCCCAGGCGGCTCCACCCTTGTGAGTTGCATGAACTATTTTGGCCTTTCCGACATATTCATCCCGGTGATTTGTCAAATGAACATCCAAAATCAAATTGATCGGAAGCTCGCCGTCACAATGACATAGAAAGCCGCTGAGACTTACGTTCTCGGTCGTGCCGAGTTTGTCGAATTTCTGCCCGTGGCCGTCCGTACCTCGCAACTTTAGCTGAACCGACAAGCGTAGACGTACTTCGCTCCTTGGGATATGCCGATGCTTCTTGGCAACTTGCCGGAGGCAGGAACGCAACGCATCGAAATCGATCGGCTTCTCAAAATAGCCCACGGCTCCAAGTTGTTTGCATTGATCCTTCGTCTGTCCTCCAGACTCCCCGCTCACGATAATCACAGGAATCATTTTAGTGCGGCTGAATGAGGTATACGTTTGAAGCAGATCATAGCCGGAGTATTTAGACATTCGCAGATCAAGTAGTATGGCGTCGGGCTGGTGCTCGAGGGCAAGAGCCAGACCTTGCTCCGGATCGCCCGAATCGATCATTTCGTATTTATCGCTCAGCTCAATGCACATCAGGCGTCGCAGCGCCACATCGTCGTCAACAACCAAAAGCTTTTCCATCGCAAGTTCCTCCTATTGAAGAGAAAAGACTGTGTTTCCTGCACGCTCTTTCGGTTCGTCCGCGGCATCGCGCTGCCGTCTATCGCCGTCGATTACTTCACGCACTTTTCGAATAAGAACATCTTCTGTAAAAGGCTTGTGAAGAAGGTGAGTCCCCGGCTCCAAAACTCCATGTCCCGCAATAAAGCTGTCGGTATAACCTGACATGTAAAGAACTTTCATCGAAGGCTGGCGCGGCAATAATTGTTCCGCCAGGAGGCGGCCATTCATGCCTGGCATGACGACATCAGTCAGCAGTAGATCAAAGATTTTTTCAGATCGTGAAGCGATCTCTAACGCATCCTCAGCGCTTCGCGCGGCCAAGACCTGGAATCCGGCGCCCTCAAGATAAGATTGCGCAAGCTTTCGCAGGGCATCCGAGTCTTCTACGAGCAGGACAGATTCGGAACCACGAAGTTTCTCCGGCGAATCGGCCTTTTTTTCCACCACCAGGGCGGGTCCTTGATGCACCGGGAGATAGATATGAAAGCAAGTGCCTTCCCCTATCCGGCTGTCGACCCAAATATATCCATGGCTCTGTTTCACAATGCCGTAAACGGTAGCGAGACCAAGCCCCGTGCCCTTACCTCGCTCCTTGGTGGTGAAGAATGGCTCAAAGATATGCGCGAGCGTTCCTCCGTCCATTCCAGTTCCGGTGTCGGTTACCGTCAGAAGTACAAAGTCGCCGACCCTCGAACCCGGACGGTTGCGCGTGAAGGTCTGGTCCAATTGCACATTGGCCGTCTGAATCTTCAGTTTCCCGCCCTTGGGCATTGCGTCACGCGAGTTGACGGCTAAATTCATGATGATCTGTTCGATCTGGCTCTGATCCGCTTTCACGTTTGCAAGTCCAGAATCCAGCTGCAAAGACACCGCAACGTCTTCGCCAAGCAGCCTAGCCAACATTTTTTCCATGTCGGCGACAAGGGTATTGAGGTTGAGAACGGCGGGGGTCAACACCTGCTGCCGGCTGAAGGCTAGCAATTGCTTGGTCAACGCGGCTGCTCGTTCACCCGCTTTTTCGATTTCCGTGACGTGTTCAGAAAGAGGATTGTTCTCGCCGAGTGTTCTCTTGAGCACTCTGCTGTAGCCAATAATGACGCCGAGAAGATTGTTGAAGTCGTGGGCGATTCCTCCGGACAAGCGACCAATCGCCTCCATCTTCTGAGCCATTCGCAATTGCTTCTCGAGCACCCGCTTTTCGGTGACATCTTCAGCAAACACTTCAATGTACGCTGGGACACCATTTTCGTCGTTCACCCGGCGCCCAGAGCACAGCACAGTGATTGGCGCGGAGTCCTCGCGCTTCCACTCCATTTCGACGCTCTTGATTTCTTCCGTCTGAGCGAGAAGCTCGATCATCTGCTGGTATTCGGAAGCGTGAAGAAAGATGGTCGCCAGATTGATCTTCAGAAGATCTTCCATTAATTCATAACCGAGCATTTTCTGGAAGGCGGGGTTCACTCGGAGGAACTGCCCGTCCATGCTCACGCGATAAATTCCATAGGGCGCGTCTTCGACGACCGACCGAAAGCCCGCTTCCGATCTCCTAAGCGCCTCCTCGGTTCGCCTGCGGCTAGAAATGTCGCGGTTAACAATTACGAGTTTTTCTGGATCGCCCTCGGAATTGTGAATGACGCTCGAGGTAGATTCGAGGACGAGCCAGGTACCATCCTTGTGCCGGAGGCGGTATTCCAGCGTTGTTCCGATGCCTGACTTTCGTGCTTCTTCCGCCGCCTTCTTGACGCGTTCCTGGTCACCGGGGTGAATCTGCTCGAAAGCCGAAGACGCCAGCAATTCCTCGTTTGAATAACCCAGCACCTTTTCATAGGAGTGACTGTTGTAGATTCGCTTCCCCTCCATGTCTACGATCGCGATCATGTCAGCCGCGTTTTCGTTTATAAGGTGAAATAATTCTTCTCGCTCAACCAACTGCTTGCGGATCCGATGGATCAAGACATGCTGATAAATCGTGTAAAGATCGAAAAGCAAGATCAGCGCTACAAGACCACTGACAGCTTGCGGGAACATACTTACCGAATAAGCCTCTTGGTGCAGGCCTGCGTTGGGAAGCAAAAAAGAGGCTAGCCCGAGCGTGAGCAGAAGAGTTATGGTAGCGGCCGCCGCCCACAACCACCATTCTCGTCGCTCGATACGCCGGAAGTTCGCGCGCAAGAATCTCCTTTCAGCGTCTCCGGGATTGCCCGACAGGTTTTTCTTAGACCGTAGAGAGTGTTTCATCGCTTTTGCGCATCGCCTGATCGAGTTGACGGGGTGACGACAAATTGCCCGGAGATTGTCTAACCAACTTTCACGTATGGTCCGGTCTAGCAGCTTCACTGGATCTCCATTTCTTGCCACTAAAGCCGCGCACGTTTAGTGTTTGCGGGGTTTACTATGGTCGCGAACATCGATCGACCGATTGCCATCTCCATGATGTTTGGACTCGATTTCGACTCCGGAAACCCCTTTTATCCGTGAAGTCGCTTTTGGCCAGATCGAAAGAGTCGCTTTCGGAAGGCCAATGCAATCGAGCGCGGCAATTCCGGACCACTACGAGAATGGGCAATCCAGAAGCCAACTAAGAAATTTGTAAGCTATTGAAAACAGGCGGGTTTACTTAGCAGCCTTGCTGAAGCGTGTTCTGAATTGAAACATTACCTTGACTGTGGAATCGCAAAGCCAATCGGAGGGTTATTGCCGTTGTCCGACTCCCAAAATCGCACCAAGTATGAGCGGTCTGTTGCTTGTGCATCCCAAGATTGTTGGGGTCAGTGGATTGGATCGCCGTTCGGATTTGCGGCGGCGCTGCCGTCGACGGGGCCGGTTTCATTTTCCCCAACAGTTCCCATATCGCGAAGAAAGCGGTACAGCGTGGTCCGCCCGATCCCAAGGATCTCCGCTGCTTCCAGCCTGTTACCGTTAACCGCTTTGAGAATATATTGAATGTGCCTTTTCTGAACCTCTTCAAGCGAGCGAAAATCCGGGTCCCAATCGCCCGTGCTCACTTGTTCGGCTCGAAGCGATTCCGGAAGGTCGCCTACATCAATCGCCTCTCCGTAGGCCATCATGCAAGCATGGGCGAGCACGTTTTCAAGTTCACGGACGCTGCCGGGCCACGAGTGGCGAGCCAACAATATCTGTGCTTTTCGCGTAATTCCACGAATCGGTTTATTGAACTGTGCCGCGAATTTCTGGACAAAATGTCGCTCGAGCAGTGGCAGATCCTCTCGTCGGCGGGACAGTCTTGGCAATTTGATTTCGACCGTAGAAATACGATAGTAAAGGTCTTCACGAAAAGTCTTTTGTGCCACCATCGCGCGGAGGTCGCGATTGGTCGCCGCCACTACTCGAACATCGATTTCGTGGCGAACGGGAGATCCAACGCGTTGCACTACGTGATCCTGCAACACTCGAAGAAGTTTGGACTGCGCCGAAAGGCTTGTATCGCCAATTTCATCCAAAAAAAGCGTGCCCCCACGTGCGAGCTCAAAATACCCCTTCTTGTCTTGCATGGCTCCCGTAAAGGCGCCTTTTACATAGCCGAATAGCTCGCTCTCGAAAAGAGTCTCAACCATCGATGCACAATTGCAGACGACAAACGGCCCAGACGATGCGGGGCTAAGACGATGGAGACATTGAGCTACCAACTCCTTGCCGGTACCGGTATCGCCGCAAATCAGGACGTTCCGAAAATGTGGGGCAACGCGTCGGATCTTGTCGAACACCTCCAACATCAGCGGACTCCATCCAACGATTCCTTCAAACTGAAAGGAACGCAGGAGGTCATGGCTGATTTTCGTGGCGTTATGCCTCTCACGGGCACTATCGACAAACTTCATTACCCTCAACCGCAAATTTTCGACCGAAATCGGTTTGTTCAAATAGTCGGCCGCGCCTTTTAGTATGGCTTCCACCGCCAGTTCCGTTGAGTATTCGCCCGTCAAAAGGATCACATTAATTGTGGGGTTTGCTCTGACTATCTTCTCTAGCAGCTCCATGCCGCTACAACCGGGCATCACCAGGTCCAGCAGCACCAGATCCGTGGAACCTTCCAAAGCAAGATCCAACCCCCGCGCGGGATCGGTGGTAGTAATGATTTCCAGGCCGTCTCCGGTCAGCGCACGGTCGAGAAACTCGAGAAATTCGGGGGCGTCGTCAATCGCCACAATTCTGATCGGCGGATCGACAGGTGAACTTTTTGAAACCATTCTTGCTCCTGGTACGAGGAGAGCCTTTCGCGCACGCAGCGACTAAATTCTTCTGGCATGGTTAGTCAGAATGCAATGCTAGAAGTGGTGGTTGACATCTTGCAGTATACTCCCCTATTCACTTATAGATTATCTGCTTTGCGGAAGTACCAACAGCCGCGAGCTTCCGAGAACAGGAAAGGTTCGTCGGCGAGCCCTGAAAACCTCCGGGAATTAACCCTAAGTCTTATCAGGTGAGTTAGCTAATTTTTATGCTTGACAATAACTATACATAGTATTAAACGTCGTAGCATCCTTTTGTAGGTAATCAGTCGGACTTGTAAAAGAAGGGCGCTTATCCGACAGCCGGTACCAGGAAGGGCTAGCTGTATGCGAGAGGACACAGCCAGACTGGTTTATACCAAGGGATTCGCGGGGTCCTTGGTCCCAAGCAAGGGCCTCGCCTATTCGGAATTAATGGATGTAACCTTGTGCAAGTTCCTAAAAGCCGCCAATCACCGCGATATCTGGCAACCGTCCCGTTGCGGGTTCGGCTCGTCGATTCACCTAGATATTCTGAACGAATCGCGGAATCCGTAAACATTTCGACGGGCGGTATGTTATTCGCTTCAAGCATTCCTTTCCAGGTAGGCATCCTGATCGACCTCGTCTTAGAGATACCCAAGAGAATTGCGGCTGAGTCGTTACGTGAATGGCACGGTCAAGGTAAAGTAATTCACGTCCGGCCTTACTCCCTTCCGTTTGGAAACTCCAATGTGGGAATCCAATTTGAGAGCTGCGGACTTATGACCATGGCTAACCTTTTGCCGCGGCTAGACTCTGCATTGACGGACGGGAATGACGAAGCCTGGCCCTGATGCCTTGTGTTGGTGATGGGCCCGGCCTTCCGTGGAGCGCCCCGGATTTCCGATTCTTGGCCCGTACTGTTCTCCTCGAATTAGGCACTTGACTTACGAGAAGCGTGAAATATTACTTCCACTTTGTATTGACGTACATCTAATAACTCACCTATTCTCGACTAACATGGAGTATTGGCGCTACCTAAAGTATTAGAAGCTTTAATGTGTTCGTGATTGGCAGAGAGAGTTTGAATTTAAGCTCTTGTGCTTGCGGCTCCGGCGCAAGGCCTCAGTAGCTCATTCAGCGGACCAGCATACGACCAGAGGCCGGCGGGGAGAATGCATGGGTTTGATCAGATACCTGCTTTCGTTCAGAGGTTTCCAGCCACACAGCTACTGGTATCTCCGGGACGGCGGCCTCACCTGGCTTCGTGCAATTTTAGCCGCGTCGTTTATCCTTATCGCCTTCTCAACTCCCATAGCAGTCCTGTGCTTCGTGCGCGGAAGGCCTGACCTGTTTTGCAACTCGATATTTATCTATTTCAGGACCCTCATCGCCCCCTGTGGCGGCGCGGCGCTGATGCGAGTCTGGAATCTAAACGCAGTGCCGAGTGACTCGCTATGCCCGATCCGCTAGATTTGAAATCAGCGAATGAGGCGATTCAAGAGCAGGCGGGAAAGCTGCAAGAGCTTGCCGAGCTCCTCGACGCGACCCGCGACAGCATCATTGTCCGAGATCTCGATGGAACGATCCGGTTCTGGAACCGAGGCGCCGAAGAGATCTATGGCTGGTCAAAGCAAGAAGCGCTCGGAAAAGTGACCCACGCTCTTTTCACAACAGAATTCCCAAAGCCTCCCGATGAGATTCACAGATGCATATTGCAGGAAGGAGTCTGGGAAGGGGAACTGGTACATCGAAGCCGGGAGTCGAAGCGCATCACGGTCGCCAGTCGCCAGGTCTTGAAGAGAGGCACCGGCGGCGCGCCTTCGGCAATCCTGGAAATTAATTACGACATTACCGAGCGAAAGCGCGCCGAGGAAAAGTTCCGCGGTCTGCTCGAATCTGCTCCGGACGCAATGGTCATCGTCAACCGTTACGGCAAGATTGCAATGGTAAACGCCCAGACACTGAAGCTGTTTGGCTACGAGCGGAGTGAACTTTTGGAACAATCCGTCGAAGTCATAATACCAGCGCGCTTTCGCAACAAACATCCTGGACATAGAAATGATTTCTTCGGTGATCCCCGGGTGCGGCCGATGGGCGCGGGTGCGGAGCTGTTTGGCCTTAGAAAGGATGGCACTGAATTCCCGGTGGAGATCAGCCTTAGCCCTTTGGGAACCGAAGAAGGAGTTCTTGTTTCGAGCGCTATCCGGGACATTACAGAGCGGAAACAATTTGAGCAAACTCTGAAGGAAAAAAACATTGAACTGGAGCGAGCTAGCTTCGCCAAGGATCGTTTTTTGGCGAGCATGTCACACGAATTGCGAACACCGCTAAATGCCATCATCGGGTTCACGGGAACCCTGCTGATGAAACTCGCCGGTCCGCTCGCGACTGAACAAGAAAGACAACTCAAGATCATTCAGAACAGTGGGAAGCACCTGCTTTCGCTGATCAACGATATCTTGGATTTGGCAAAGATCGAGTCGGGAAAAGTGGAAATCAGCCTCGAACTGATTTCTTGCCGCGACGTCATGGAAGATATCGCGACGACGCTGCGTCCGCTCGCGGAAGAAAAGGAGCTGGACTTCCAGGTGACCTTGCCAAGCCCAAACCTGATGGTTTGCTCGGATTCCCGCGCACTGCGCCAGATTCTTCTCAACCTGATGAACAACGCAGTCAAATTCACGGAAAAGGGAGCCGTGCGACTCGGAGTGACACAGAGCCAGGCGAACGGTGCGAACCAAACGTGTTTCGACGTTTCTGACTCAGGAATCGGGATCAAACAGGAGGAAAAGGAACGCCTCTATCAGGCGTTTGCCAGGCTGGGCAGCGGAGTTGCGCTGCGGCGGGAGGGGACTGGTTTAGGCCTGCACCTCAGTCAAAAACTTGCAGAGATACTAGGTGGTCGTATCACCTGCCAGAGTGAATACGGTAAAGGGAGCACTTTCACTTTGACGCTGGGGGAGAGATGAGTCCAGCGGGTGCCCGCATTGTAGTTATTGAAGATCATCCGATGAATATGGAATTGATGACCTATCTTCTCAAGTCCTTCGGCCACACGGTTCTGCCACACGACGATGGCGATGGCGCAGTAGAGCTCATCAGGAACCAAAGGCCTGACCTCGTCATATGCGATATTCAACTTCCCGGCGTCGACGGGTATGAAATCGCCCGGCAACTCAAGGCAGACTCCGCACTGGCAGGAATTCCTTTGATCGCGGTTACAGCGTATGCCATGGTGGGCGACCGCGACAGATTGCTTGATGCTGGCTTCGACGGCTACCTTTCCAAGCCCATTGAGCCTTTGCGCTTTGTCACCCAGGTCCAGGATTACTTACGGCCGGAACAGAGGCAAGGTCATCCCATGTCCCACTCCGTCCCTTCGTCTCCGCAGACGGTGGAGTCGCCGGTCATTCGCGGCAGAGTGTTGGCGGTCGACGACTCCTCGATAAATCTGCACTTGATGCGCTCACTCTTAGAACCCTCAGGCTATGAAGTTCACACCGCCGAAAGCGTTAAGGAGGCGTTGGCGATGGCACGAGAGTTGACTCCAGATCTGATCTTGACGGACGTGCATATGCCCGACCAAACCGGTTACGAGCTGGCTAAGGTGCTGAGCGAAGATCCAGAATTGCGATCCATCCCACGGATACTAATCTCTTCGACTGGTACTGATACGGACGCGCGGAACCAGGCGTTGCGTGCGGGAGTGAGCCTATTCATTCTCCGGCCTATCGAACCGCAACAGCTGCTCGAGGAAATTGCGCGACAAATCGCCAGAGGAACTGTTTAAGAGCATGGCCAGAATACTTATTGTCGAAGATGACCCGCATAGCCGGGATTACCTCCGAACTTTGCTGACGGCAAGTCACCACAACGTCAGCGAAGCAGGCGATGGCCTGGAAGCCCTGAAATCGGCTCAAGCAGAGCACCCCGACCTGATCATTACTGACATTCTTATGCCGACAATGGATGGCTTCGAGTTTGTCCGACAGCTCAGAAAAGACCGAGAGTTGGCTGCCACGCGCGTCATCTTTTGCAGCGCTACCTATCTTCAGCGCGAAACCGATGCGTTGGCGAAATCGTGTGGTGTCACCCACACGCTCATCAAGCCTGTTGAACCTCAGGACGTCAACCGAGCCGTCAACGAAGTCTTGAACGAGCCGCTGGCGCAAGAGCCGTTTCTCGAGGAAGAATTTGACCGCCAGCATACCGGGTTAGTGTCAGACATGGCGATGCGGAAATCGACTGAACTTCAAACTGCCAATAACCGCCTCTCTGCGTTGATCACAGTTGGCAACCAACTGGCCTCCGAATCCGATGCCAAACAACTGCTTGAGAAATTCTGCAAAGGTGCACGGTACGTGCTCGCCGCCAGGTATGCGGCGGTGGCCTTGCGAAAAGGCAACGAAAAGAAAATCGAGTTGGCGGCAACCAGCGGATTGCCAGCAAACGTTAGTTCGCTAGATCCATTCACAAGCTTGGCGCAGCTTGCCGCAAAACAGCTCCAGCCAATCAAGAAGGCCATACGAATCGACGATAGTTCGGTATTGAGCTTGTTTGCCGCCACCCCGTTTCTATCTCCCGTCAAAAGTTGCCTCGCGACCGCAATTGCCTCCGGAAATAAACTGTACGGATTCCTGCTAACCGTAGGAAAGGTCGGCCAACAAGACTTCAGTGAGGAGGACGAACAAGTTGCAGGCACACTGGCGTCTCAGGTTGCTGTTGCCTATGAGAACGTCCTTCGTGTTGACAGGCTCCGGATGGAGATAGGGGAGCGAAAGCGGGCACAGGAGGCCTTGCTCCGAAGCGAAGCGCGAAACCGAGAACTGATCGAGCACGCCACCTACGGAATCTACAGATCCACCGCCGAGGGGAAATTTCTTGAGGCAAACGAGGCCTTATTGAGAATTCTAGGTTACCGATCTGTTACGGAAGTGTTTGCGCTAGACCCGAGCGGTGACGTCTATAGGTATCCCGCCGAACGCGCTCAGTTGGTGGAAGAGTGCAAAAAACAGGGGCAGGTCCACGGGGTCGAGGTGCATTGGCTTAAGAAGGATAAGACGCCGATCTTGGTGCGGCTGAGCGCTCGAAACGTGCAGGGCAGGCCCGGAGAGCCCGAGTGCTTCGAGGTATTCGCGGAGAACGTCACCGAGCTTCGAGCACTCGAAAAGAGCAATCGGCAATTACAAAAGTTTGAAGCAATCGGCCAACTCGCCGGCGGTATTGCTCATGACTTCAACAATGTAATCGGCGCCATACTTGGTTGGTCCGAACTGGGACAACCGGAAGTCCCGCCCGATAGCCGTGTCCACAAGTATTTGAAAAATATCCAAATCCAAGCCGAGCGCGCAGCGGGTTTAACCAGACAGCTGCTAGCCTTCGCGCGGCGCCAGATTCTCGAACCACGAAGCATGGATCTAAACCAGTCAATTGTCGAAACTATGGCACTACTCAAAGCTATTATCGGCGAACACATCGAGATAAAGCTCGCGCTGGCGCCCGATCTGGAAATGATCCACGCAGACCCAGCTCAGATCGAGCAGGTGCTGTTGAACTTGTGCGTGAACGCGCGAGATGCCATGCCGGCAGGCGGTGAACTGGTGATCGAAACCAAGAATGTCTTGTTCGACGAAGAATACTGTCGACGGCAACCTTATGCTCGGCCTGGCGCGTTCGTTCTCTTAGGCGTCAGCGATACCGGGCACGGCATGGACAACGCAACTTTGGAACGAATCTTTGAGCCATTTTTTACGACTAAGGAACTGGGTAAAGGCACGGGGCTAGGCTTGGCCACCGTCTATGGCGTCGTGAAGCAACACGGTGGGTTCATTCATGTCTACAGCGAGCCAGATAGAGGCTCGACATTCCGCGCCCACTTCCCCCGGACCATGAGTGAAATCATACCGAGCGAGAGGAAAACGCAGACGGAGCCCGGGCGCGGAGGCACGGAAACGATCCTTGTGGCGGAAGACCAAGAGGCCAACCTGGAGATTGCGAAAGAGATTTTGGAAAGGCTGGGTTATACCGTCCTGTGCGCTGCTGACGGCGAGGCAGCTGTAAAACTTTTCGAATCCAACTCTGAACGAATCGCGCTCGTTTTGCTGGATGTTCTTATGCCCAAATTAAGTGGCCCAGATGCCTTCAGGAAAATGCGCGATCGGAAGCCCGGGTTACCGGTACTGTTTACGACCGGCTATAGCACAGAGCTGACACGTTTGGAATTGTTGACACGACAAGGAGCAGAAATCCTGCAAAAGCCCTACGGCTTAACCGTACTTGGTCAAAGGGTGCGCGAAATTCTGGATCGAAAGACCACAAGATCCGGGTGAAGAGTTAAACGGCGTAAAAACGCGGACACAACCGCGAGGGTGAACGAGGGCTTTCTGCGCTGGAGAACTCCTGGAATTGTGTTGGCAGCATTTACGGCGTCTATCACGCGTTGGGCCAAGCTAGGCTGGCGACAAAAAACATCTTCATCGCTGCATCGTTGTTTCCGGTATTTGCCCGCACCATTGTTGCAGCGCAGGGACGCCACGAAACGTCTGCGATTTTACTTTCCCCGGAGCGGCCATCCAATAGACGGTGACACTGTTTGTCAAGCTGTCGATGCACATACGCTGATGCGTGTCTCTGGCCACATCCGGCGCCTTTTTCTTGAGCCACAGGACAGTTCCTTCCCCGGATTCGCTCACCACTACGAAGCCGCCATCGCGAGCGGCCATTTGAAAGTCTTGAAGTGTCTCCATGATTTCTTTCCTTCCCGGGATATTTGTTCCTGACTTGCCGAATAGTTCTCTAACTGACTTACCTGTGTCGGCGATATATTGCTGTATCGTTTTATACATAATGGATTCGTGGACTACTAATTACGATAAAGTGATGAATGCGGCGTGGAATCGCTGTAAGACTCGAAGCGAATTGAAAGCCACAACCGGCCCAGTCAGCAGACTGGGCTAGATAGCAATTGAAGTGTGCGTAGTTCTCTGTCGGAGCCGCAGCCCTACGCCCGACAGGTCGGAAACTTGAAATGCAGGTCCGGTATTGGCGGCGTTTATTTAGGAGTTATGGCTTAGGTCGTTCGTTTTTAGCTAATTTCGCCATGTTTCATGAGGCGGAATCTGTGGCGAGATAGTTAGACAGCACGATTTGTGAGTTCGGCGCCATTAATGATAAGAAGCGAGGATTTCCGGAAGCGAATTAGGCGGTTTTTCTTGAAATCGGACAGCAGCCGGGTCACTGTTTCGCGAGAACTACCGATCGCCTGGCCGATCTCCTCGTGAGTCAGCGTCAAGTGTGCAGAGGGATAGCTGTCGCTCCTACTGCCGGCTGCGCACCATCGCAGAAGGAATCGGGCCAACCTTTTCTTGGCTGTGTGTCTCGGCGCCAGTTCCCGAATATTTCCCATCAAAGAGTGACAGACGGCGCTCAACTCACGCGAGATCTGCATTGCGGCATCGCCATTTTGGCCGAGAAAACGCAAGAAATTCGCTCGCTCGATGAAGTGAATCTCGCTTGGCTCAGTTACTTCGGCGCGTGCTTCGTAGGGTTTGCCCGCTATCGTCTCTGGCAGTCCAAGCGTTTCGCCAGGGCCGGCAAATTTGAGAATCATGATTTCGCCGTCAGAAGAAGAGGTGCTGAGTTTTACGCAACCGACAGACACGACAAATACTCCACGGCACTGGTGACCTTCGCCATGCAAAACCGCACCACGCGGGTAGCGAGCTACAGCGGTGATTGCACTGAGATTCTGGGCGGCAGTCGCAGGCAGGGCAAGAGAGACGAAAAGGGGCTTCTGGGGCGGTAGGTTTGTGTTCTCAACTGCAGGAAATCTATATGAACGCATCAACACCTCGCGCAGCGGTGAGCCATCGTAGCAAGCATAGAAATTCCTCACTGTTCAAAACTGGACATCAGTACTCTTTGAGTTTCGACTGATTCGGGGACTAACTGTTTAGTCTTATAACCGGACGTGTCCGGTTCGGCGTTTACGAGGAGTTGTCCGGATTGTTGTGCGGAAAACCTCACGCGCGAACGACGATCCGGACCCACGCCGCCCGAGGAGAACCCGAAAGTTGGCGATTAGTCGTGCAGCACGACACTTAGGAGGGATTTGTGGACTTGAAGTCCGCCATTGTAATGGATGAAGCCTAGTTTCCTGAATTTATTCATGAAAAAATTAACACGAGGCCGCGTTGTGCCAATCATTTCCGCCAGCATCTCCTGGGAGACGCCGACAAGTATCTTTTCCGGCAGGGATTCGTCGCCATAGCGAGCGAGCAACAAAAGGGTCCGAGCCAACCGCTTCTCGCTGGAGTTAAAAAGCTGATCGATCAAATCCTGCTCAATCCGTATGTTCCGCGAAAGAACATACGACAGGAAGCGGTCGGACAAGGTGCGTTCCGCGCGAAGCATGCGGAGCATCTCTTTTTTTTCAATCGATAGTATGGACGTGGGTGTAATCGCGGTGGCCGTGCCCATACAAATCTGCTGACCTGCCAGGCAGCCCTCACCAAAAAAGTCGCCGGGGCCCAGAATCGCCACGACTGCCTCTTTGCCGGCTTCATTTACAACGGTGAGCTTTACACCGCCTTCTTGGATGTACTTCACACCGGTGCTCGGATCACCTTGCGCGTAGACCTTTTCCAGTCTTCGGTACCGCACGACTTTTCTGGCCACACCGGCAGAATCGAGAAAAGACTGGGCATCGAAAGCGCGGCTTTTCTTTGGTTTTATCTTGGATTTGGTCTTACCTGGGTTCACACTTACTTTCATAACCATCGGACCAGGAGATATTAGCAAGACTGGATAGTTTGAGGCAAGATTTGTGATTATTTGCGTTGCATTTTTAAACCACGCCGGTTGACAAAACAAGATTATTACGCAGTGGCGGTTTGCGCTGGCTCCGCAGCCACAATTTTCTGTCGCTTCATTGAGTAAAGCGCTGCATCGGCTTGGCTCAAGAGCCTCTCAATCGTTTCGCCGTCTTGCGGATAGACAGCGATACCGGCACTAACGGAAATTCTTGGTCCATTGCGGTCATTGGCAATCCTTTCGCAGACACGCTGTGCCACCAGGTTGGCGGCTTCTGCGTTCGTCTCCGGCAAGACAACAGCAAATTCGTCCCCCCCGAAGCGCGCAGGAGTATCAATATCCCGGCAACAGGAGGATAGGTTATCGGCCATCCGACAAAGCGCTTGGCTCCCAATCATATGTCCGTGGCGGTCGTTGATTCGTTTCAATCCGTCCAGATCAAAGAACAGCATCGCAAACTCCCGGTTCGTGCGCTTGCTGCGTTTGATTTCTGAATCGAGCACATCCACGAGGCGGCGATAGTTGGCCAGACCGGTCAATGGATCACTGGCTGCCTGCCGACGCAGGTGGTTCTCCAGCTCTCGTTGCCTAGTGACGTCTTCGGCAATAACCTCATAGGAATCGACCTTACCATCTTCGCCGAGGACTTCTCGCCCACTGAGCCGGACCTTCACGGTGGCACGATCCTTCCGTTGCCATTCAATTTCCATGGGGTCGACGGGAGCTCTACCGCCCGTTCGACCCAGTAATTGTGCCCGTCGGACAGGGTCTTGAATAATGTCGTGGGCAAGGTCTAGAACCAAAAGTTCTTCTTTTGATTCATAGCCAAGCATCCCCAACATCGCATCGTTCGCCTCCAGAAAGCTGCCGTCGAGACCGCAGCGGCAAATTCCGTAGCTTAGATTTCCGGCCAGGGCCCGATAACGAGCCTCCGAATGCCGCAAGTTCTTTTCAGCGCGATCGCGTTGATTGTGCAACGCTTTCTCGGCGAGAGTTCGACGAACTGCTACAGGTAGATGGCCAAGAGTATCCACTTCGATACAATCGGCGGCGCCTTTGAGGACGTACTCCGCAACGGCTTCGCGCTTCATGCCGTGAGTCAAAAAGATGACCGGGATGTCCTTCTTCAACTGGCTCAGCAGATCGAGCACCTGCGTTTCCGGCCAGAGGGCGCTGGGGTGCTCGGCTATGATGAGGTCGAACAACTGCGTATGGAGTTGCTCGATGAATTGCTCGGGAGTCAAAACTATATCTGAGCTGACCGCAATTCGCTGCCTCTTTAGTTCACGCAAGCACAGCTCAACATGCGCTAGGGAGCTATGAACAAAGAGGATTCGCACCAGATTCGGACTGGCCCGAGGTACATCGCGTGCGGAAGCTCGTTTCAATTCCTTAGGAGACATGGCCAGCCTCGGCAAATCACCCGGGGTGACAGCGCCTTTCCGCGTCCACTGCCGCCCCGGATCGTCGGAGTTAATTCATAAAAAGATTAATGGAGGACATAAAAGGCGTCTGTTCACTATTAGACATCTGGTACTAGTGGGGTACCAATAGAAGCTGACTACAAGGGCACAATCGCTCACCTGAGCCAACGGACGCCACGACGACGACCGAAAAAGAACTTCGAGAAATGATTCGGTTCGTTGTCGAACGGCAGAGTGACTCACTTGCGGCAGGGAAGGGTGGTTTCTCTCGAAACAACCTGAGTTAGAATCCCCAATTGTGAAATCTCAGCGTTTAAAGCGCGACCCGATCCGACAGGCGACTCTATTCGAGATAGAGAAAACCGAGGAGACGGGGGGACAGGCTGCGGAACAAAAGATCGAGCGCCCATACTCTCTGCCGGGAATTGTTCTCGGCACGTCTTCGTTCACAGCCAGTGGTTGGGAACGCACTTTCTACCCCCATGGCCTGAAGTCGCGTGATTTCCTTACCTACTACGCCACGCAGTTTGCCACAGTCGAAATTGACTCCACGTTTTATGGATGTCCTTCGGCTAAGACGGTCAGCAATTGGGCCGCCCGCACACCCGATGACTTCGTTTTCTGCGCAAAAGTTCCGCAGATCATCACACATGAGAAGGCATTGGTCGATTGCGCTGCTGAATTCGAGGAGTTCGTCAAGACGATGGATATTCTCGGCCCAAAACTTGGTCCGATGGTGTTTCAGTTCCCTTCGTTCGACCGCTGGAAATTTCCAAAACAAGATAGCTTCCTCGCAATACTCACCCCGTTCCTGAAAAGGCTTCCCGCCGATCACAAGTTCGTAATCGAGATTCGAAACAAGCAGTGGCTTGATACACAATTCACAGATGTCCTTCGTGAACGCAACGTTGCGTTGGCTCTGACCGATACATCGTTCATGCCGCGACCCTGGGAGCTAAAACAACAGCTCGATCTCATCACGGCGGATTTCGCTTATGTTCGTTGGCTTGGAGACCGCAAGGGAATAGAAAAACAAACGAAGACTTGGGACAAAGTGGTCGTCAACCGAACCGACGACTTGATGGAGTGGGTAAAACTGATGCGGATGTGGACGACAGCGAGAAAATTCAAACGTGCATTTTTGTTCGCAAACAATCATTACCAGGGCTACGCGCCTGCCACCGTCGATTTATTCCGGCGCCTTTGGTCGGGCTAGGCAAACAAACAGTGCACGCTTTACGTCAAGAGGAAGAAGTTTCTGTTCATTCGATAAAAAAAATCCTGGCACTATTAACCAGTACCGTACATATCATATATTTTCCGTCCATACATACTAATATACGGGTGAAGCATAAAGGCGGCTGAACCTAAACGGCTCTTGAGCCAGTGGCGCGAGGAATCGGGAGGTTCGGATCGACGGGCCATGCGATAAAAGCTTCCCGGCGGCCTTTGCGTTTGAGAAACCAAGCCCACCTCAGGCCCATAAGCCCTCTCCAGTAGATTGGGGGGCAACTCAGGAAGTCAAATTAGACCTGACAAACACATTTGGATCGCATTATCAATTTTCTCCTGCTCGTTGCGAACCTATGTCTTAGCAAATTCCGACCGCGGCTCTGGACCATACGAGGAAGGATATATTCTGCTCGGCGGGACGCTTGCCGCTCCGGGACTGTCCGCATCTTCTTCGCGTTTAAACAGCGCGCTCAAATCAAGGCTCTAGCCCGGCACATGGAACGCGGTTTCGCGCTCTTCCCGTGGTCAAAGGCGCAAGGGCGAGGATATTTGGTGGACCGAGTGAACTCGGAGAGCAGGCTGACGAATCGCAAATGTGTGAGGAACGTATCAAGGAAGCCCCTAAATGAGCAATGAAGAGCCCTCCGGAGAGGAAATCAAGGTTTTGGTGGCTGACGATTCCGCCGTGTACCGAAAGCTCGTCGAGCAAACGCTTTCAGAGAATCAATACGCCGTTACGTTTGCAAAAAGCGGTCGTGAAGCCCTGGATGTTTTTGCCAAGCACCGGCCTCCTTTGGTTATCACGGACTGGATGATGCCGGATTTTTCCGGAATCGAGCTGTGTGAAAATATCCGCCAAAAATTTCAAGACTCGTACACCTACATCATTATCTTGACGGGTATGAGCCACAAGAGCGAAGTTGTGAAGGGATTGACGTCTGGAGCCGACGACTACCTCACGAAGCCGTTTGACCGAGAGGAATTGCTGGCTCGGGCCGGGGTGGGCCGCCGAGTCGTAGAACTCCATCGCCAGATTGAGGCAAAGAATCGTCTTTTAGAACAGTTAGCGTTAACCGATGCACTCACAAACCTACCAAACCGCCGTGCGATCGAAGACTGGGCAACCCGGCAACTCAGCAGTGCGGCCCGCTACGGCTTTGCGTTTTGGATTGTAATGGCGGATTTAGATCACTTCAAACACATCAACGATACTTACGGGCACGAAGCAGGCGATATAGTCTTGAAGAGAGTCGCCGAAATTCTAAAATCTCACTCACGCAAGAGTGATATTTGCGGCCGTGTTGGCGGCGAAGAATTTCTGTTGTCCCTATCACACGCAACCAGCGAGAGCGTAAAGCTCGTGATCGACCGAATCCGCGCGGACCTGGAGGCAACAAAGTTCAGCTTTGGCGGCACAATCGTAACCGTAACAGCGAGCTTCGGAGTGGCTTGCTTCAATGGAGAGAATGCCCGCGACCTCAATCAGATTATTTCGTACGCAGACGCGGCGCTCTACAGGGCTAAACGGTCTGGACGAAATCGGATTGAGTTGTCGCCCGACGCTGAGCAGCCACGGAGTACGAGTTAAGTGATGGGGCACCCAAACGCACGCGTACTGGTGGTCGACGATGAACCCGCTGCTTGCAAACTCCTCTCTATTATCCTGCAGCCTGATTACTCCTGCGCTATGGCAAGTAACGGCGCAGAAGCCCTTGCTGCTTTGCAGCGCGAGCGATTCGATGCCGTCGTATCTGACCTGCAGATGCCCGGTATGAGCGGCATGGACCTTCTCGTTGAGGCTCGCCGCCGGCATCCTTACGTCGCCTTTCTCGTCACAACCGGCGTGGATGATGTCGATGTAGGCGTTGAGGCGATGCGTTCCGGCGCGGACGATTATCTCGTCAAGCCGCTTCTCGAAAATGTCGTTCTCGCGAGCCTGGAACGCGCGCTCGATAAGCGCCAGCTCGAACAGCAGGTGGAGAACTACCGGCAGCATCTCGAAGAAATGGTCATCGACCGTACCCAGCAGCTCAGCGAGACTCTGCAACGAATCGAACGCAGTTACGAAGACACGCTCCGGGCGCTTGGCGCGGCGATCGATCTCCGCGACAGCGAAACCGAGGGACACTCCCAGCGTGTCTGCCGCTACTCAGTCGAAATGGCGCGAGCGATGGGCTGGCCGGATCAACAGATCGAAAATCTTTCTCGGGGCGCCTATCTTCACGACATCGGAAAGCTCGGAATTCCCGACGGAATTCTTTTGAAGCCGGGGCCTCTAACTCCCGGCGAGCGCGCCACCATGCAGACTCACGTTCAGATCGGCTTTGAACTGCTCAAAGGCATTCCGTTTCTCTCGGCTGCGGCCGACATCGTCCTCATGCATCACGAACGCTACGACGGCAGCGGCTATCCACGCGGACTCAAGGGTGACGAGATTCTGCCCGGGGCGCTCATTTTCGCCGTGGCGGACAGCTTCGATGCCATTACCTCGCATCGCCCCTATCGCCGTGCATCCTCACTGGAATTTGGACGTGAAACCATACAAGGCGAGTCGGGCCGCCTCTTTGAGCCCGCAGTCGTTGAGGCGTTCCTGAGGCTTCCGGCGGAAGTTTCCAACACTTCCGAACGGTCCTGATTACGGGTGAAACGGGGACGGTTCCCGCTGTGCGTCGCGTGGATGTCAGAGTTGTCGCCGCTACACATGGCGCGCCGCAGCATGAACGCATATTCAGAATGATCGCCCGGCTGCAGGAACAACGGCAGGAATGAAACAATCCCAGTGGTCAGCAGAAGGGTAATGACCACGGCGGTTGACGCTCGATGTGCAGCGGCGAAGAACGTGTCTGCTCTAGTCCTTGAGGGGCGTAAGTCTCGTGGCTGACGTCAACGGCCACGCTTAGGATCGCGCCTTTGGATTTTCCGCAAGAGCCGACAACCTTTCCGCGTCAAATCTCAACCGCGGTGGCACGAAGACTTTTGGCCAGCACCGGCGAAGGATTCGCCGGCGCTGGCGGTGACCAAATTCTACTTCCCAAGTTGGGGCGAATCGTATCGCATTCAGAAAAATAGACCTTATCGTCGCTCTCTTCGCTTCGTTTAAGAAGCACGGAACTTACGCGTTCCGACTCTGTCGGCTGCGGCCTGCCGCAGCACAAGCCTTGTTTGCGAACAGAGCAGAGAAATTCCGAGCGTGATAACTACGGCCGCGCCCAGAAGTTCTGGAAGCTGAGTTGGTCTAGGGCTCGACACGGAGTCGTACAACAAACACCCTCCTAAGCCGAGAAGAACGAGACTCGCCGCAATTGTGAGTAGTGAAAAAATAGCTCGCCATCTGATACCCAGCTGCAATCGTGTTAGCACGTCTGAAGAAGATGCACGACTTCCTTGACGGAGGTCATGACATCTTTAGGAAGCTCTGCCCTGATAGTTTCTTGTTTCAGCTGGGTTAACTATCGACCTGATTTTTGGCGCGGTGTAAATCTTCTTCATTGAGAATCCGCAAGGGCATTTAGGATTCGCGGCCTCTGACCTCACCGCTGCGATCACAAAGACTCCAGAACCACAGCGCGGATTCGAGCAAATCCACTGTTGCCCTTCTCGCATGGTCGTCTGCCGATTCCCTTCTGACCTGCCCTGGCTGCTCTAGATATAGGTCGCTTCCGTCTTCCCGGTTTGCAGTCCTTCTTTGCGGGCCAGCGACGTGACAGCTACTCAGTGATGTTGCCTTCGGCGCTACGGCCCTTCGGTAAAATACCGATTCCTGCTTCCTATGAGGAGCACGGCAAAGGGTGGTCGGGGCGCGGGTCGCTCAGTTAGGCTGATTGGTGTATCTACTTGTGCCTTTTCCGCGGTATTATCTCAGGATAAACAATCTATGCAGCCGGGCAAAACTCTGAAGGAATTGCGCACGCGCTTGGGTATCACAGTGCGCGAAGTTGAGGAACAAAGCCAAAAGATAGCAGAAGCGCAAGGAAATCCTGAATTCTTTGTTTCGAACAACTGGCTCACCAGGCTAGAGAACACAAACTCCGTTCCCAGCATCCATAAACTTTTTAGTCTGAGCGCAGTCTACCGGGTGCGGGTCTCTGACCTCCTGCCCATGTTCGGTATTGACCTGGAATTGCTTGAGAAATATCAGATCACAACTGCGCCTGCTCATACCCACCTCGTTAAGCTCGAGGAAGGCGATGTGGCGAAGACGGTCAGTTTCCCCGTCAGGTTTGATCCCGGGTTTCGTGTCGAAGAGACGAACCTGCTATCGCGTATGGTACAGGTCTGGGGCGAGGTTCCTGTGTCTCTCATCCGCCAATTGGACATCCGGCGAGGGCGATACGGTTATATCGGACTGCAGGATTTCACGATGTATCCCTTGCTTCGGCCTGGTAGTTTTGTGCTGATCGACGAAAACGTGCGAGACGTTCATACGGGCCAGTGGCGGACCGAGTACGACCGTCCTATCTACTTTGTGGAACTCCGCGCAGGGTATGCGTGTTGCTGGTGCGAAAGGAAAGGCGACGAACTCCTGCTGATTCCTCACCCGCTTTCATCCAACCCTCATCGCCGCTTTCCGCTGCGAGAAGCGGAGATCATCGGGCAGGTGGCGGCAGTTGCGATGCGCATAGTGGATCCGGACCCGGCGGGGCCTCCCTCCAAGATCGCCCCACCATTGCCAAAGCGATTTTGACGTTCGAAATGAAAAGCTTCGCAGTCAGCGGATCATCTTGGGCCGGCGGGAGGATTCGATACGCTTCGGAACCGGTCCAGGACGCGAGGAGTTCGCCTGGCCGGGCGCACCCGGAACGAACGTAGTGTTCCAGCTCGGCGACAAGATCTTTAAGTGTACTGAGCGCCAGACTGACAAAGACTTCCCGGTGCGCCGCCCCCAAAGCTTGTTCAGCCACTTGCTTCGTAAATCGAAAACTCAATCCATCGTGCTCGTAACGTCCCGAGTTATAGTCCCGCGTCGAAGCCAGATAGACCAATCTGGCAAAATCCCCGTCGAGCCTCGCTAATGTCCGACTTTCAAGATCTCGCAATGCGTCCTCGACGGCGCCTGGGGCAGGTGCTTTATGTGTTGTTTTCATGAACTTGGCTCTCTCGCTCTACTGCTGTGTCGGTGTCTTACTGGCGAATGCCTCGGTTTGCGAGGCGACTTCAAGCAAACCCCTGAGCTGTTCGGCCAGATGGGAAGCCTGCTCTGCCATCCCACGCAGCGCCACAGGGCCTCTCAGCAAAAGCACGAAAGCAATCAGCTCGCATCTCAGCCGGATCGAAAAGTAATCGAGCGCCATCCTCAGTTCGAGCAGCGGCACCAGCTTCTTTGATCTCCGGGCGTGAGAGACGTGGAAGCGCATCGCTGCTCTCGCTTGGTTCCGTATTTCCGAAAGCCAGCATAGGGCAATCTGCTTGCGTTCGAAAAGAAACAATCGCAGAAGCTCCTTCGAGCCCTGGCTTACCACGAAGTCCCAATCTTCGCGGCCAAAAATCCGCTCGACGATATCTTTCCGCCTCTCCTCAAAACGCAATGAGCCGGTAAATGAATCGTCATTGGAAAGCTGAGAGAATCCTTCGTCGTCAACCGACTCCGGTCGTCGCAAAAGAATGGCTAGAAGTCCGATCAGCAGCAACCCGATCGTGAGCAGCGTGAAGGTACCGGTCATGGGCGAGTACTTTTGCCCAAGAATGCCCGCGTCTGAAGGAGGCCCTTGCGAGTCGCGAGGGCCAGTGACCGGTAGTCTTCCTCAATTTTCGATTGCAGTTCCAGCGGTGGGGCCGGTTCGTATCGCCACAGGGACTTGCACCACACAGCCAAAACTGCGGTATAGCAGAGAGGCTGCAGAAGAACCCAGTAAGCCTGAAACGCCTCGCCCACGGAGGCGCGCAGAGTTAACATCAAAACACTGGTGGCTATGAATAGGCCGTACCCGGCGAATATTCCCTTCACGTTTCTGCCAATCGGAATTGCATAGTAGAAGCTGAGCACTGCCAGGACAATGAGCGACAAAGCCTGGATTGTGCGAAGATTCCGTTCGAGTTCGACGGCAGTGCTTGGCCAGGAAATCTCGCCGCTTAGCAATTCCGCCAACCCCTTCACGATCACCATAGTCAGAGCGAATAAGAGCACATTGCGGGCCATGCGGCCCGCGCCTGGATATCGACCGAGCACGAGGTGAAAAATCTCCCAAGAGACAGCGCAACCGACCAGTACGCTGAAAAATTCTGCCCACCAGTAGAGTGGCGCGTAGTATCCGAAACGGAATCGGTAAACCGCCAAGAAAAATAGATCCAGAAGGAAAACTGAGATCAAGTAGGAAAAGAAGAAGGGATACTTTTTGAACCAGCCCGCCGCTAACGCGCGCATCACGAGCAAGGATTCAAGCCCGATACCCGTCAGCCATAAAAACAACAGTGCGTGCGACGAGGTCATCGTTTGAGACAAATCGTAACACGGGAAGGGGAAGGCCCATAGGCCTTCCCCTTTTCTCTTGATTACGCCTGTATTGCGCTCGCAAGCCACGGCGGTGGCGGTGGATGTGTGCCATCCGCTTGAAGTATTTCCGTATTTACGATCGGTTGCGGAGGCGGAGGTGGCGGTGGTGGATGCGTCCCGTCCGCTTGAAGTATTTCCGTTCTGCCCGGCAGCGATTGTGGCGGAGCAGGAGAAGGCGGGTGGTTGCCATCGGCAATGCTACCCGGGCCGCCCTGGTTCTCCCCTCTGGCCATCGCATTCTGCGGACCGGGATGGCACCAGACAGCTAGCGCCGCGACGAGTGTGAAACACACTTCTCTTTTTGAGTACATTTATGTCCTCCGTCTTGTGGAATTGGATTGAGTGATGGAGCCGCACTGCGAAATGAGGGTAAGAAAAAGGCGGTGCCAGCAGGTCAACGGGAGAGAGTTTGCTTCGCGCGCGAAGCAAGAATGCTATATTCACATATGTACTAAATATTATTCATACTCAATAGGTTTATACTGCGGCCCGCGCCGATCGTGTGTTTGACGCGTACGTCGCCAAAAAAGGGGCAGCAAGGGGCAGAGTGCTGCTAGGTAGGCTGCTGTCGTGGCGAGCGAGGGCCGGGCAGCTGTTTCACCAACTTAAACCACACCTGTTGTTTAGTAACGTTTTGGTTATTTTAGAGAATTTCAACCATTTGAGGGACGGAAGAGATTGCTACGCTATCGATTGTCGGTAACGACATGTCCTATGGTATTCCCGCCCAATGGCCGGCCGAACTTCAGCGCGTCACGCAATTCGGAGGGCCAAGGCTCGTTTCAAACCAACGTGCAGCTCCGACAAGCCTTCTTAGCCAAGCCGGCCGTCGGCCGCGCGGCGATCGTCTTCCCTCTCGCCTTGGTTCTCGCGCTCCTCGTGCCATCGCGAGATTGCCGGGCCCAGAGCCCGAATGCCGATCAGACAACTACAGAAAGCCTGAAGCAACTGAGTCTCGAGCAGCTCGGCGACGTGCAGGTCACAACCGCGTCTAAGGAGCCGGAGAAGGTTTGGCAAACTCCTGCGGCAATTTACGTCATTACGCAAGAAGACATACGTAGGTCAGGAGCAACCAGTATTCCCGAAGTCCTGCGACTAGCGCCGGGTGTCGAGGTCGCGCGAACCGACTCCGATCATTGGGCAGTAGGGGTCCGCGGATTCGGTGGCCAGTTCTCCAAGTCGCTGCTGGTGCTCATTGACGGGCGGAGCGTCTACACGCCGCTCTTCGCTGGTGTCTATTGGCAAGTGCAGGACACGCTGCTCGAGGACATCGAGAGGATCGAGGTCATTCGAGGGCCCGGCGGCACGATTTGGGGCGCGAACGCGGTGAACGGCGTCATCAATATAATCACCAAGAGTGCTAGGGATACGCACGGCGCCTTGGCTACAGCAACTTCCGGCAATGTGGACCAAGGCATAGGCGGAGCTCGCTATGGGGGCGAAACCAGCAAAGGATTGAACTATCGGGTATACGGAAAAGGGTTTATCCGTGGCCATGAGTTCCACCCGGACGGCGCAAATTTCGATTATTGGAGAACAGGCCAGCTCGGCTTTCGGGCAGATTGGGGCACGATCAACCGCGACTCCTTCACGCTGCAAGGAGATATGTACAAAGGGAGCGACGGCGAAAGAGTTGCGATTTCATTCTATTCTCCTCCCTCGGTACAAGTGTTCGACGGTCCCCACGATGTTGCTGGCGGCAATCTACTGGGGCGATGGCGGCGCCAGCTCCACGGAGACTCCGACATTCAATTGCAAGGCTATTACGACCGGACAACGCGCTTCAGTCCGCAACTCGATGAGATTCGCAACACCTTCGACTTCGACTTTCTCTACCACTTCAAGATCATCGGAAGCCAGGACATCCTGACAGGTGTAGGTGCGCGGTGGAGCCCCGACACGATTGTCCAGCACTTCGACACACTTGATTTTGAGCCACATCAGGAAACGGACAGTATTTACAGCTGGTTTGTTCAAGACCGGATCCCCCTTGTCTCAGACCGGCTCTCGCTGACGCTGGGTTCGAAGTTTGAACACAACAATTACAGCGGCTTCGAATGGCAGCCCGATGCGCGCCTGTTGTGGACGCCGACCGAACACCAGTCGGTCTGGGCGTCAGTTTCGCGTGCGGTGCGCACGCCCTCGCGTCTCGATCAAGACTTGCAGCTCACCGACTTCCTGGTGGCAGGTCCGCCGATGCCTATCTTCCTGCGAGTTGTCGGGAGCAAGGGTTTCGTCGCCGAGAAGTTGATCGGGACCGAAATTGGGTACCGCACGCTTGTCGCAAAAAACCTGTTTCTGGATATCGCGGCGTTTCACAATGACTATGACGATCTCTACGGGTACGGGCCAGGTTCTGGCTTTGTAGAAACGACTCCGCCACCGGCACGATTGATTCTGCAATTGCCGCTTGCGAACGCCCTAAAAGGTTCGACCTACGGCCTGGAAATCGCCCCTGATTGGAGACCCTTCGACTGGTGGAATCTGAAGGGTTCTTATTCCTACCTGCACATGGAGGTACGCGACAAAGTTGGCTTTACGGACAACCTCAATACGGTTTCCGACAATGGTTCGAGCCCGCACCACCAGTTTGTGCTGCAATCACTCTTCAATCTTCCAAAAAAGTTCGAACTCGACGCAACCGTTCGCTACGTTTCGATTCTGCCAGCCCAGAATGTGGAAGCATACACAACAGCCGATCTGCGGTTTGGCTGGAGGCCAACACCGGACTGGGAATTCTCTTTCGTTGGGCAGAACTTGATGCAACCCCGACATGCCGAGTTCGGGGCCGACGTGAATACGATCGTGGGCATCCAGAGAGCTGCATACGTAAAGATCACATGGAAAAGGTGATTGCGAACCCAGCCATGGCCCGCGTGAATTCCAACCGCCGTTCTCAATGCAACAGTCCAGGCGCCGAACGCCGGCTTTGCCGGTGGCTCTTGGCCCTTTGGTCGATTGCCATGTCGGCGTGCAGTTTCCTTGCGGGGACGGTTCTGCTCGCGCAACAGGAGAAGCCAAACGAATATCAAGTGAAAGCAACCTACCTTTACAACTTTGGACGATTCATCAAGTGGCCCGAGACGGCTCCGGCCGGGAAAAGTGATTCCTTTTCGGTCTGTGTGCTTGGGCAGGACCCTTTCGGGCCGGTTCTCGACTCGACGCTTGCCGGTGAAGCTCTGGATGGCAAGCCGGTCGTGCTGCGGCGATTTTCAAATCCACGAGACGCCGGAGACTGCCGAATTTTGTTTATCAGCGCGACAGAAGAAAAACACTTGAAAGAGATTCTGACCGCGCTCGATGAGAATGGCGTACTAACGGTCAGCGATATGCCCGGCTTCACGCGGCGAGGCGGGATGATTCAATTCGTTCTCGAAGGAGATCGAGTTCGCTTCGAAATCAATTTGTCGAACGCGGAAAGCGCCCGACTCGTCTTGAGTTCCGAATTGCTAAAGGTTGCAACCAACGTCAAACGGAACGGCCGATCGGGAGACTGACAGCAAATGCCTCTGGGCCAAGTCAATTCGATCTCGCGCAAACTGACGTGGATGAACATGCTGGTCAGCGGCGCGGCCCTTTTGCTCGCCTGCGCTTCGTTTATCGCGTATGACATGGTGACTTTTCGAGCCGGCATCGTCAGGAATCTCTCCACGCAGGCTCAGATCATCGGTTCCAACAGTGTTTCCGCGCTGATCTTTAACGACCGGCAATCCGCGGAAAATACCTTGTCGCCACTGAAGGCCGCCCACAACGTTACGTTCGCGGGGATCTACTCCGCAGACGGCAAGCTCTTTGCGTCGTATTCACGAGGCACGGACGCCCGCGTGCCGGCGATTCCCACGCTTTCTTCCGGGCAACTGGAAACTTACGCGATCGAAAACAGAGAGGTCGTGCTCGTCCGCTCTGTCGTATTCCAGGGAAAGCCAACAGGCATCGTCTGCGTGAAGTCCGATTTGAAGGAGCTGGATAGCCGGCAGCAGAAATACGTAAGCATCGCGGCCATCGTCTTGTTGGCATGTCTGGTGGCAGCGCTGCTTGTCTCCTCGATCATCCGGAAATCGGTGGCTGATCCCATCGTTCAATTGGCAGAAACCGCTAGAGCCGTCTCGCGTGAAAAGAATTATTCGGTGCGGGCACGGCCGACACAGGGTAGCGGCGAATTAACCATTTTGGTCGGAGCCTTCAATGAAATGCTGGGGCAGATTCAGGAAAATGAGAAAGCACTGCTAGAGGCGCGCGATGACCTGGAGTTGCGCGTCAAGGAACGCACGCTGGAGCTGGAAAACGCCAAGAAGGAAGTAGAAGCTTTCTCGTCTTCCATCCTTCGCACAAAGGACGAATTGGAACGCTCCAGCAAGTTCAAGGACCAGTTTCTATCCACGATGAGCCACGAACTGCGGACGCCGTTGAATGCGGTTCTGGGTTTTTCTGAACTCCTGACCGATGAACGATATGGGGCCCTCAATGAGAAACAGCAGCGCTACGTCAAGCACATTCATACGGGCGGCAAGCATCTCCTCAGCTTAATCAACGACATCCTGGACCTTTCCACAATCGAAGCAGGACGCCTCCATTTGAAGATTGAGAACGTACCGATTTCGATCACCTTCGCCGAAGTTGTAGACACCATGCGCCCCCTTGCCGACAAGAAGTCTCAGACGCTGTCGCAGCAGGCACCGCCCGAGGTCTCTGTGCGAGCCGACCTTACCCGATTTAAACAGGTCCTGATGAACCTGCTCGGCAATGCCATCAAATTTACGCCTGAAGGAGGCGAAATCCGTCTGTCGGCGCACCGAATTGACGAGGGAGTTCGCGTGGAACTTCGTGACTCTGGACCCGGCATTCCGCCTGAAGAACAACAGCGCATTTTTGAAGCCTTTTACAGAATTGGAGAGACGACGAAGAAAGCGGAAGGTACGGGCCTTGGCCTGGCCATCACCCGGCGGCTCGTCGAATTGCACGGCGGGAGTCTTAGCCTTGAGAGTCAGCCAGGCGTAGGCAGCTGTTTTTCCTTTACTCTTCCAAATGTCGGGACGATAGAGACTCAGGAAATATCCGCCATCCGTCAAGAGAGGCCGACGGCTGACCGCGCGCGAATCCTGGTAATTGAAGATGACCGCGCGGCGGCTCACCTGCTTCAATCGTACCTGAGCTCCGCCGGTTACGAGGTTTTGCTGTGTCACGAGCCGGGTCGTGCTCTCGAAATGGCTGCGGAGTTTCAACCGAGCGCGGTAACCCTGGACTTGATCATGAAACCCGTAAACGGGTGGGAAATCCTCGCAGGCTTTAAGAATGACGCTCGGACGGCGAAGATCCCGGTTATTCTCGTCACAATCGTCGACCAGCCTGCGACAGGCGCTTCACTGGGCGCGGACGAGTACATCGTCAAACCGGTGAAAAAGGCGACGCTGATAGCCGCAGTAGACCGGTGCCTGAGCCGGCGTAAAACCGTCGGACAAACGCGGCCGATTCTCGTCGTCGAAGATGAGGCCCCGGCGCGCGAGTTTGTCGCGGAGTTGCTATCCAAACACGGCTACAGCGTGATTACTGCCAACAATGGTGCGGAGGCCCGCTCACATGTTGCGGCTTCGTTGCCCGAACTTGTGATTCTCGATCTTGTTCTTCCGGACGCAAGCGGCTTTCAATTGCTCGCTGAATGGCGCACAAATTCACGGACGGCGGACCTGCCGGTCTTTGTGCTGACCAGCAAGGACTTGACTCCAGAGGAGCAGGACTATATCCGCAAACACACCGGATTGCTCCTCCAGAAGCAGCGGCCGTGGCAGGAAACTCTAATCGCACAGCTGCGGCGGGCCGTTCCCAGAGTCCTTTCAGAGAAGTCATGAAATCTAGAATTCTGGTCATTGAGGACAACGAGGCGAATCGAGAGCTTCTTGGCGATTGGCTGGAATCAGAAGGCTTCGAAGTCGTATACGCCGAGAATCTGGCACAGAGTTGCGCTGCCTTTGACACCAATCTCCCTCACGCCGTCTTGCTCGATGTGCAACTTGGCCGAGAGGATGGGCTGTTCTTCGCCAAGTGGATGCGACAGCGGCAGAGCCTCCGCAACATTCCGATTCTCGCGGTGACGGCGCACGCGATGACAACGGACCAGGAGCGGATCATCGAGGCGGGCTGCGACGCGTGTATCTCCAAGCCGGTTGATTTCAAATTGCTAAGTAACGAACTCCGACACCGGCTGAAAAACACGGCAGGTTAAGGATTCTCTCTGACGTGCGCGGCAAGCGAGTGGGCGATTGAGCAGAACGGCCAAACCTAAAAACGCAATGTGCTTACCGAACTCCCGCGGACTCAAGTCCCTTGCGTTTGAGCGGCTTCCATGTGTTATCGCCACGCAGATACTGCACGAGGCCTTGGAGCCTCCATACCATATGCATCTGGCGATAGGGAAAATGCTCCAGAAAACAGTAGCTCACGAGGCGCACAACGTCTTGCCAGTCGTTGTACCGTTTGTAGGTAATCTCCTCCTGCAAGACCGAACCGATGGAAATCATCGTCGCGAACGCGTATCCGAAGATCAAAAACTGCAAAAAGAACTCCCTGCTCAGCGCGCCCATAGAAGCAGCGAGGATTATTGTGACGATTCCACCGAGCTCAATTACGGGAGCGATTAATTCAAATAACCACAAGTAAGGAAGGGCGATCCAGCCGATCCGTCCGTAGCGCCGCTTGAAGAGCATGTCCCGGCTTTGCCAGAGGACGTCGAGTAATCCCTTATGCCAGCGCGCTCGTTGCCTCCCCAGCGATTTCAGGTCGGAGGGAGCTTCCGTCCAGCACACAGGATCCGGAACAAATGGTATCCGATACTCGACACCTTGCTGGCGTAGATGCCGATGTAAGCGGGCCACCAGGTCGAAATCTTCTCCAATCGCGCTCTGCCGGTAGCCACCCACCGCGCGCACCAGGTCCGTGCGAAAGACGCCGAATGCGCCGGAGATAATAGTCAGCATGTTTCCCTGGCTCCACGCCTCCCTGCCAATCAAGAATGCCCGGAGGTACTCAATGACCTGGATGACTTCAATAGCTTTGCGCGGCAAACGTACGCGCTGCAAGCGTCCTGCCTTGATTTCCGACCCGTTCAGGACACGAATAATGCCGCCTACCGCGATGACGTGTTTGGGGTCGTCCAGGACGGGCAACATGATACGCAATAGTCCGTCACGCTCGAGGATTGAGTCGGCGTCAACGATGCACACGTACGGCGAAGTCGCCGCGTTCAATCCGGCGTTGACGGCGTCGGCCTTGCTTCCTCCCGGCTCTTTGTCGATGACCAAGAGTCTTGAGTCTGAGTCGCTACGGTAGAGTCCCCGCACGTCTGCGCTCTTTGCCTGAGAGACATACACGACGCGGACCGCGCGCAGGCGGAATTCGTCCCGCATTTCCTCGAAAGTTCGATCCTCCGATCCATCATTCACGATGATTATCTCGAGTTCAGGGTAGTCGAGATCCAAGAGGTTCCTCACAGCGACGCGGATGGAACTCTCCTCGTTGTGTGCGGGCGCGATGATCGTGACCGGCGGCGCCATGGGCGTTTCCTTCACCCAATTCAATCTATGGCTTTTCAGTTTGCGGTTATGAGCGGCACTCGTCTTGAGCGCCACAATCAACATGACGAGGTAAGCCATATTGCTGGCCGTGTAATACCAGAACAGGGTGTGATTTGCGATTTCCAGGAATCGAATCACAAAAGCCCTGCCGCCGCACGCTTCGGAGTGGTTTCGATCGTTGCGGGCTCGGAGACGCCTAGCCCACCTGCTTGCAGTACGCCGAATAGATGGTCTTTTTGCGCTTGGCTTAGCCTTGCGTCGTCCCGAAGTCGAGACTCGAGTCTTCCCCGCAATCCGGCATTTTCAAGGGCTGTCAAATAGGCGTGCAGGCCATAACGATCCTGCAAGGCCACAACTTGTTCAAAGATCGATGCCGTCTCCGTATTAAGTCCCACGAGAGCTTCCGCCCCGCGCAATCGCACCAGGCGATTTGAATCCGTGAGGCCGTGCACCAACACGGGAATTGCACGGTCGTCGGATTGCTTGCCCAGACTTACGATCGCGCGCAGACGCACGAACCAGGTGCGGTCCTGCGCCAGATCAATAAGGACATTCAATGAGAGCTCGGAGTTTGAATGCGACATGGCCCGCGCTACAGAAGCGCGCAATTCGTCTAGCTTGTCTCCAGCAAACTGCAAAAGATCCGGCCCCAAGGAAGGAGTCGCCACTTCGCCAAGCACCCGGCCCAGAACTTCGCGCAAAGGACCCTGTGCATTTCTTACGAAGGGAATTAACAACTGGGGGCGCTCTGCGCAGCACTGTACGAGTGCGCTCTGTAGCGGAAGTTCCGGCACAGTCAGATTCGCCTCGCCCAACCACGCGAGTATTTCCTCAGCAGCTTTGGGAGAAGCTGTCCTGGCCAATCCCCGGAGAGACGCCAATCTTGTTTCCAGATCCGGGTCGCGTAAGCCCTCGGCCAGGGCATGAATACCTTCCGGAGCGCGGGTACGGCCGAGCGCTACGAGCGCTCGCAGCCTTCGCCACCCCTTGTGGTTTCGGGCTTCAAATATCCGCTTTTCAATTAGTCCGCTATTGCGCAGAAATTTCAACAACCGTGCTGATTCTTCCGGTCCCGCCGCTTCAAATGCATCCAGTGCGATCTCCTCCACGATCCGGCGGTCGAAGGGTTTCTTTCGCCACGTTTCGAACGGGATCTCTCCGGAAATGAGCGCGTGCCATCTCTGGCGGAATTCGTAAACGCGCGCATCACGCTTCTTGAAATACCATTTCCGGTATGTCCGTCGAAGAAGAATGAACGCCAGCAGCAACGCGTCAAGAATAATTGCGACGACAATGGCTTTAAACAGAAGCGACGCTGGGCCCATCCGATACAATTTTTCAAAAATGGATGGCATAGCTTAGTCCTGAGGCAAGGTCGCTTCTGTTTTGAGTGCGTTTTTGGTAGGAAGCGAAACCCGCCAGGTCCTGCCGGGGAGATAACTGATACCGTATTCCGCCCCCGTAGGTTTGCGACGCAAAACGGCCGATCTGGTCCACTTGTCCGAAATCTTCTGTGCCCACGGCAAAGAAAATATTTCCCGAGAGTTGTTTCTCCCCCCAGCCTGCCAGTGGGAATCCCAAGCGCGCCATTCCGGACGGGCGCCAGTCTGCACCGGCCCCGGTGAAGGTGCTCCGCGCCCCCGTTGAACCCAGTGAGAAGGTCCATTCTCTTGGCAAATAGAGAATCGCAGTGCCACTCAAGGCAAGAATCCGGGACGACTGATACCAATACCAGTGCTGACCGTAGACGAACTCCAGGCCGCGAACGAATCTCGTTTCGCTGGTTTTCAGACCGTGATCCAGATCAAAAAACAATTCGCTCTTGGGGATCACACCCATGTCGTGCCCCACTGCGCCCCCGACTGTCACCGCTCCCCATTTCGAATCTTTCCGGGTGACGCTACTCAGTAATTTTCCGGCGTTTACGCCGCCGCGCTGGTAAAAGTTGCCCGCCACAGTCGTCGCCCACTTCGGCGTCCACATTGACGCGAGGCTTGTCCACTCGCCGTGGTTGGAACCGGCAAAGTTGAAAATGTCGTTGTCCTGGCCGAACCGCAGCACATGTTTCGGTTCCGCGCGAAGCGACCGCAGTCCATCCCGGGCCTCGACGCTGGAAGCGTCTAAACTCAGCGCTTTTTGAAATTCAAGTCGCGCTTCGCTTTGGTTCCCCGCTGCGCGAAGCGCTCGCGCGCGAGCAGCGTGGAGGTCGGCGCGCGTCGGATCGAGCTTTACGGCGGTGTCGAGCGCGCGCAAGGCATCGGAGTTTCTCCCCTCGCGCAAATACAGGCTTCCGAGTCCCTCCCAGATGTCCGGGTCGTTCTGAGACAGCGCCAAGATCTCGAGGTATTTCTTTTCTGCTCGCTCCAGCTGGCCGGACCAGGCTAAAACGCGGGCTTGCCAGGCCCATATGTCCACGTCTTGTGGTGCAAGAGCAAGTTCCTGATCAAGAACGCGCAGAGCGGATTCCCAGTCATGGGCACCGGAGTAGTCGCGGACTTCTTTCCGCCAGTCCGAAGTTTGAACTTGACCAAGGACGGGAAAAGCCAAAGCCAGAACCCATAGAAGCAAGCCGGAAATCCTGATCGGAATGGAGAAAATCCCCACGTGTGAATTATAAGCCTGTCACGGGCATCATTCATTGTTATGAGCAATTGCTGTTGCCTTTGGGTATACTCCATATACCCCAGCCAGTCCGTACTCCTGCTACCGCGATCATGTGTTCACAAATGATCGGTAGGCAGTTTTGTCTTTTTTTGAACACGATTCGGCAATCAAAGTTGGAGGGCAACTACCATGAAATTCGCAATCGGAACGGCGATGCTGACTATGATGTTTCTAGTTCCGCAGATTAGTTACGCTCAAGTCCCCGTCGGGCGTTGGGAAATCGTCCACAAAAGTAGCGACAATTCTGCGCAAACCGCCCTATACCCGGGCAGCTTTTCCGTATTTCTTTTGGCAGGTGGCACAGGCTACACCTACGGAAGTTTCAGCAGTTCCCTCTGTGTGATTAACGCCCAAACCTTCAATATCGTCCCCACTTGGGCTTTGCTACCGGGCTTTACAGATGTTTTTACGATCACCATAACAGTGGACAATCTGGGCCTGGGGCCGAACGTTGCGTTTACTTACACCGGCAGGTACGATCCCCTAACTCCAGTCCCAGGCAACCCATCCCAGCTCATTCCCGCAATCACGGGAACGTACTTCGTAACAGGGGACGCTTCTGCTTGCAGCGTCGCCACCTCGCCAAGCAGCTCCGGCAACTTCGTTGCGACGTTGCTACCCACAATTTCTTCCGGTTCAGCTTCGGGCTCATTGGATGATCTTACTGCCGACGACGGTTCGCCCTTTGACTCGACCGTGAACGCGACCATCACTTTCAGCGCGCCGCCAGCCCCTGGACAGATCGCCGGCACGGTATCCCTGACGCCCATCCCAACGTTCGGCGCCAACGCATGTTTTGCCGCGACAGACGGAGTCCACGTAAATCCTTTGACGATCAATCCAGACCTGTCCACCCAGTCGGGGGTCGCGGAATACATCTATGCCGAAGGATTTGACCCGCAAGGGGTTCCGACCAAGCTTTTCCTCAACGGTTTTTCCGCTAATGTGTATACCACCTCGAGTAACACCGATCCGCACGCGGTTCAGATCACCACTGACACATGGGCTGTCGCTGCTGCCATTGGTGAAGACAACACATCCTTCATCCCCGATGGCGTCAGCAACGACGGGACGAATAATGTGATGGTTTTCCTGTACGGTGTTGTCGGTGGCGCGTGCGACGGTGCTGGTGGCATTGACCTGCCATTCCACTACGTTTCCGGTACGCCGATCGTCCACAAGCACCAAAAGCACGTCCGCGGCGGCGGCGCGATTCGGGGCCGCGGGCGCATTGAACCGGGGGAAAACTGGCGGCAGTCGTTACCGCTTCCTGAACTGCGCCCCCACGCCAAGACAAAGTGACATCGGGGCATGTAAGTCGGTACGAGTTGCGCCAAGGTAATGGCGAGAGCTAATTACTGTCAGGAGCCGATGATTCGTCGTTCGGCGCGATCACTCTACTACCCTGTTCGATTTCTTACACCAAAGCTTGCCAATTAGCCCGAGCCCCCAATCGAAAGCTCATAACCGCGGGCTGGCGTTCTTGCTCTGCCGAAAACAATCGGCATAGGGGGGACGGTTGCCCGTCCTCCCCTGCCACACCACCGTACATGCGGGTCCGCATACGGCGGTTCAGTGAGTTGAGCCCTGACGG
>Ga0247669_1000035_pt1 | contig 71643 bp, 101 predicted proteins | sample CNK10_metaG_FD_182734 | JGI IMG/M metagenome (GOLD analysis project Ga0247669, IMG submission 182734) | Soil microbial communities from Purdue University Martell Research Forest, Indiana, United States - CNK10 | ecosystem: Environmental > Terrestrial > Soil > Temperate forest > Bulk soil... | reverse complement strand
AACAGCTCGGGCAGGTTCTGAGTAAGATACGTGCTGCTATTGCCACTGGAAAGTGGGTTGGGCCGGATGGTAGCGATCACCTCGGTGCCATAAGCCGCGTCGGGCGCGGGCCCCAGGATGATCTGGGTATCGTTCACCCGTGCAGCAAATTCCGGCACCCCAGTGTTCGAGGAAGCCGCCGACGGGTAGGTGGCATCGATGAAATCCGGGCTGGTGAAATAGAGCGGGGTGCGGAAGACCGCCGACGAAGGCGCTCCCACTGACGACGTGATATTGAGGCGTTCGACCACTAAGAGAGTCCCCTGCGTCGTCGACAGGTTGATGGTTCGAACGCCGGATGAGCACGTCACCGACGTATCGGTCACGCGCACGGATAGAAGATCAAGTTCGCGATAAATTCGACCTTCAGCGTAATCGATCACGCCAGGAAGCGCGGTCAGGAAGTTCGTGTCTGCCGATGACACGGGCGCCATGTTGGCGAGTTGGGTGACGAATGAGTTGTATGTTAGAGCCATGGCTAAATTTCATTCGCTCCTGCGTCAGAAATATTCAGGATGAGCTGTGCGATCCCCACTTGGGATATACCATCTCCTTGGATCGAGGCTCTATGATATTGCCAAGGAGCCTGTGACGTCGTCGTAGCCGTGATGATCTCGCCAGCCGTTCCAGCCGTCGTTCCGGAATAAATCGTGGTCCACGTTATGCCGTTAGCTGAACCCTCTAGCCGATAGCCGGTAGCGCCAGAGAGTAAGAAGGGCTGATCAGCTGGCGATACGAGCGAGAAATCAGAGACGATGTGCGTTTGCGCCGGAACGGTGGAAGGAAGGGTTGCGAGCGTGCCCGTCGCGTCTGCTGCCCAGTGCTTACCAACCCAGTTGTTAAATCCAAGCACGCTGTTAGCCAGAGTGGCGCAGTTGGAGAAATTGCGGCTTACTGTGGTTCCAAGGCTGCTGGACACATTTACGCCGCCGTCGAAGGCAGCGTTGACCCCAGCCCCATTGACGAGGTTGCCGATGCTCTCACCAAGCTGCAAAGTTGCCGGCAGGAACGGGCTGGCGGGATCATAGCCAAGGCCCGAGACCGGATTGTCGGCATTCACGTAGTTTTCTGGCCGAGCGAAGTTGATTGGGATCGGATCCATCGGCAAGATGACGGTTCGTTCCTGTTCGTTGGGAATATCAAGACATCCTTTAGTACAAACTAGAATACCCAAACTTTGTAATTTGGGTCCGCGATAACGTAATTGATCTTGCAACGTATCGTGATTAACGAGCTTTCCGCACCTGTCGCATACCCCAAGAGCACGAGGTGAACGCGAATCAATAGAAGCATATCCATGCGGGCGAAAACTCATGTCGCAACCTCGATATATGCAAATTTTTTCCAGTTTTTACTTTGCGCTGTACGACTATTTTTACACGCCGCAATAACAGTTTCGCTTTTTATTCCGTAGGCCTTAGCTGCATCTTTTACTGTCGAATATTGCGTTCCATCAAGTAAGCAGATAACTGCTTTACGGTAGTTTCCTCCTGCAATGCCTGACAGTTGGTTTTTTCTCGCGCGTACAGCCACAGAGGCAGCTTCTTCTTTTCCTCCTAAGTGATCTCCGAAGTATCTAAATACTAACCCGCCAACAGTTAGACGCTTTTTACTTCTTCTGCATACGGCGCAAATAGATGCTGGAGCTATATCATAGGCGCTTGCAGCCAATAGCATACTGTCATACGTTTTTCCATCATTCAAGCATACAACTTTTTTCATCTGGGATTTAGCCCCCAGTAATCCATATTTTTTCCATAATTCTTTTTGTTCGGGGCGTTTACTTTTTTCAACCCATCGCTGTCGCATGTATTCTGGCAGTTTTTTGCCTCTCCAATACCCAGGTTTTCCTTTCATTCTTTCTGAACTTTTTAGTCGGATTTCCTCAGTCGGTTTATATCCGATGAAACCTTGTCCTCCAGGAGTAATATTATATTCCGGCTTTAATTCTGATATCAGTTTGATTTCATCAGCAAGTGCTTCTTTGTACGTATCGTACGATCCTACCGTGGAAAAAATGAAACCATCTTTTCCATATTTTCGTATTGCTTTATGAAAGTGAGACTTGCTTTTGCCAACCAATGCGTACCAAAAATGCTTAGCCTTTCTATTTGTAATAGACTGACAAGTCACGCCTATATAGCGCTTACCATTGGCGATATTAGTCGCGATATACACTATTGCTGGTTTGGTTAAATTCCAGGTCATCGAAAATAGCTCCCCAACTGAGGCCCGATATACAGTGGGACATTCTCGGTATCCTGAGCTGCCGCGATGTTCCAAGCCCGCTGATAGCGATTAAAGAGCTTGTCTTCCAGTTCGGGGCGGTAGGTCTCCGACAGCATCCACGCCATGCCGGCGGTGAAAGCCGCCATCCAACGCGATTGGACTTCTACGTTATAGCCGTTGGTTACATCGGCGTCCTGCGTCTGTCTGACCGAGTAAAATTTTGCCGTGTAAGACAACGATCCATCCGGCACGAGGTAAAAAGTGACCGTCGGCGAGATCGTGCGATTGAACCAGTATTGCGAGGGATTGCCCTGCGACGTCTTGTTGGCAATCGCCGCATATTCCGTGCGGCTCAAAGGATTGAGGTAGCGATCGGTCGCCGGGTTGCCGTAGGATACGTACATGTCCAGAATCATGACTGTCTCAGCCGGCACCGAATAGGTAGCCGATCCCTGTACCAGCGGGATGCTCTGCAGGCTGACTTCCCACAGATTGATCTGGTTGTTCGACCACTCGCTCAGAAGTAGGTTGAGCTTCATTCTCGCCGTGAACATGTGGTCTTGCGTGATCTCGGACGGCCGGATCTGGCAGCGCCCAAAGGCGTCCAGGACGATCTCGCCGCCTGACGGATTGAAGTTGTACGTGCGTGACGTATTTACCGCGGTGGGAAACATTTAGGGCCCCAACAGTCTGAGTTGGCCTTCAGTCGGTGTCACCGGGCCGCCCGGCGCTGTGATCGAGTAATTGGCGATCCCAACCACCGCCTGTCCGGAGCCCCATGTTGCCGTGAAGAACTGGCCGCTCTGTGTAAGGCTGATCACGGATGACGCCGTGGTCCCGGAGATCGACGTATAGGTCATGGTGAGCGTCGCCGACGAAGGCACTGTGGTCACGCCATTCACGTCGAGAAACTCGATCGTGAATTCCACTGTACTACCGTAGGTGATGTTATAAGGCACGACAACCTCTGGATATTTATCGTTATCTTACCATGCTTTATATCTCCCGAATAGACACTGAGACTGAGGCCAGAGACACGACTGGAGAAGTCGGAGTTGGTGGCACTGCGTCCTCGATCACTCCGACTAGGGCCGCAAACGGCGGGCTGAAGGTGTGACCGCCGAAGGCTGCCCGGTCAGGCGTTTCGGTCACTGCCAAAGAGCCTGTGATATTCGGAGTAGGAAGCAGTCTGACCGGGGCAGTAAAAGACCACTGATATTGCGCCAGCAGCCCCTGCTTAGGCCGCGGTAGCTCCGCCAGCGGAGAGAACCAGCCGATACTGGTAACGACCGATACCGGGGTACTCGGATTCCAATAAGCTTGCGCAACCTGATATGCTGCCCCTAAGCTAGGCTTTAGTCGTACCGGCTCAGACCATGCCTGGTGCCACTCCGATTCAAGGATTGTTTCAGGGAATGGAGCAGCCTTAACGAAAGCAATGAACTGCTGGCTTGCGGGCTGTACCGAGATTTTCGGCTTAGGCGGTGTAGGCCACGCGAAATACCACTTATCGAGCGTGACTATTTCGGTAACAAAAACAAACGATTTTACAAACGCTTGCTGCGCAACTGCAGATAATCCCGGCTTGACGCGAACCGGCTCCGACCAAGGCTGGTGCCACTTCGATTCAAAAACAGCTTCAGCAAATGGCGCAGCCTGGACGAACGCCGTGAATTGCTGGTTTGCAGTCGCAACGCTAGTTTTAGGTTTAGGCGGTTCGGCAAGTGCGTTGAACCATGAGAAACTGACAACCGGGTTCTGGTTTCCATAGAAAAACGGCTGCTGCGCGCCTGTCTGCAGTCGCGGCAAGGAACGAACTGGCTCGCGCCAAGCCGCATGCCATTTATCGACTTGAATTATTTCGACAGGAGCAACCGGTCCAACAAAACCAGAAGCTGTTAATAGTGTAACCGCCGCCCAGGTAACCCTGGTTCGAACCGGCTCAGCCCAAGGCTGATGCCATCTGTCTACGGTAGCGCTCCAACCGCCGCCATCTGCAGGAGGAACTAGAGCAGTTCGAACCGGATATTGAACTTCAAAATCTAAAGGAGGCATTTTAATAGCCTCTTATGATCGTACGTGAAGGCCTTATTTCAAAACTTTTGAACCAATCGAATGACCCTGCTGCAGGCGTCCAAGTCAGAACAATGAGGCCCTGAATCCCGGCGCCGCTAACTGCAGTGGTACCAGTTGGCGATGTCACTATTGCACCACCACCGCCTCCACCGTAATTTCCGCCCGATCCGCCTGTACCAGTTACGTTATTTGATGTCGATCTGGCACCGCCTCCACCGCCGCCTAAGCCATGCGACGAGTCAAATTTTGTTCCGTTTCCGCCGTTCCCTCCGGTTTGCGCTCCAGATCCGTTTGCACCAGCCCCGGCAGTTCCGCCGGCATCCGATCCGGCATCGGATGTTCCTCCATTCGTAGCTGATTGCGTTCCAGTACCATCTACACCTTGGTTTCCTGCACCATCTGGTCCGCCAGCACCGGCCCCGCCCGTAGCAACTGACGTGAAAGATCCACTATTACCGCCCCTACCGCCAGCATTTTTAGTTTGGCCCCAGCTCGACGTGGCAGCCCCACCCGCACCACCATTCTGCGGATTGGCTCCAACTGCTCCAGCAAAGCCGCCTTGCGCGCTGCATTTTGTGTTATCTGCGCCATTGCCGGGATCAGTTGCACTATTAAACCATGTCGCGCCACCGTTATTACCTGCCGTACTGCCACTAGCGGACTGCGTAATGGCCGCACCACCAAGGCCGAGTTCGTAGGTCGCTGTCGTTGTTCCTGGCGTGGCAAAATTGAAATTTGTAATCAAACTATAAGCCCCGGCCCCACCCCCCGTAGCAACGTTATTTGCTGAGGCGCGAACGGCTCCGCCAGATGCTCCGGCTCCTACACATTCGACGGTATTATTGCTATTATTCCACGTGGAATCACTTGTATATGTCTGGGTAGGAGGCCCTGGAGTGGAAGTCAGAAATACTTGGTTCAGAACTGGAATTGTTATGAACTGACCTTCATCGAACAGAATGCTGGCAAACCAGCGATTCATCCAACCATATAATTGCGGCTCGCGGACAAATACGAGCTTGGCACCACGCGGAAGCCATCCAACGCGCCGTCGAACCTGATGGGCGTTCATTTCCATCGTAGGATTCACGGGATTGCATAGAGCAAATTGAATGCCCCGGAAGTCAATTGCGCAGTCGGAGGCGGCTGTACCACAATCCAATTTCCAACAACAGCATTGATCCAGACTGGATCAGCAGTACGAATATAATAAGTCCCCGCTTTTATCATGACATCGACGCCGGGCGGAAAGGCAAAACTACTATCCACTTGGCATGCTAGTATTGATGCCCCTCCTACTATTACGTGTCCACTTTGTATCGAGGCCATATCGAGCCTTTACGGTGGCGTAGAACTTGCTCGCCCTACACCACTATTTTAGTTAGTCCGGAACGTAATCCCAAGTGTTAACGCCGTGGGCTGTATCGTGCGGCACGTTGGTAAAGACATGCCAAGTCGGAGCAGTTCCGGTTGAGGCGACCAAGGAAACAACATCACCGGAACCAACGCTTGTGATTAGAGCCGCAAGAGTACCGCCAGACCCGTAATATTGAACGGGCCTGCCAATTTGAGGTGTCATAGATTTTCTCCTTCATCCTGAGGGACTGAATTGCCCCAACATCTACATCCCGTAAGAACGCAGCACTTGATCCCGCTTTTCCGCCATCTCAAGCTTCTTCATAAACGGAACGCAGGGGCCGCCAGCACACTTCGGGCAGACCATCTTCATGCAATTGCGGCACATCGAGCCGAATTCATCCATCGGGGCTTTTGGCTTGACATGCACCACGTGATTGCAGTGCATGCAGCTGAATGTATCTCGCTCCGTAATGCCCGCACCGATCTCGTCACATTGGAACTTGTCGTACCTGACGCGTGCCGCTTCGGGCGACGTGATAATGGAGTAGCCGCCCGCGTTGCGCAATCTTATTGCTCCTGGAACATGACAGTTGCGCTAACTTGCCCGGTGTAGGAGCCTGCGCCCAAAGCGCGCAGCGCCAGTGCGGCCGACGAGACCGCGGCGAATACCAATTCCGAGCCAGGAGCCGCCACCCAGCGGTAGGAAGCGCGCTGGTTGATCGCCACGGACCACACGTCGGCAACCGCCGTAACGTTGGTTTCGATCGAGGCATTAGCCGTGATATACGAGTTGGCGCCACCGTCAGCTGGATCGGCCGCGAACAAGGTGGAAGCGCTCGTCAGTGCGCCCGCAAAAGTGTTGCCGGAACTGCCGGTCGCCGACAGACGCATGACGTCCCATTGCAGATAAGTGTCGGCTGGGGTGGCAGGCTGCCCGATCAGGATGTCGTAAATCTTGCCACGACGCAGATTATAAGGCGACGCCACAGTGGCTCCATAGAACCCCGAGAGCGCGTTGGAGCTGCCGTTGCCGATGGTGATGATGGACTTGTAGGTAGTCGTCATCGCCTGGCACGACGTCCCATACGTGATGCCGGTAGAGTTCGAGATCGAGTAGTTAGCCACTGTTCGTACTCCTTATGAACCGACTGTAGGCCGCTGGGCGCCTGACCATATCGCTTTGAAGTAGTCGAGATCCTCCAAAGCCCCCTGGAGGTAGGTAATATTATGGTTGAGCTTGTCGCGCTCCGCGACCATGTTACCAAGTCGCCCCTTGATCTCAGTCTCACGCGCGAGGATTTTGCGCCCCAGCGGCGTCGAGTCCGAAATGGCGTAAAGAGCCGGCGATTGCATTATGTCCGACTCGTTCGGAGCCGTAACCTTAATCCCGCGGCGCCGGGCTTCATGCCGGAAGAAGTAGAAACCAGGCCTCTGCAAAATATACTCATCGCGACTGGCCATATCGATGCCGTAAAGCGCGATTTCCTTGGCGCCCTTCGTCATCGCAAAAGCCATCATCCAGGCAAAGCTGGAGGTAAAGAAATCCTCGCCGAATTCCTTCGTCAGTTCCTGCCATGGGAAAGGCGTCGCGTTCGGCACGCTACTGTTGTCCTGCATATAGACCGGACACTTCAGCGTCTTGAGCCACTCCGTATAGGGCTTGCCGTAGGACTCGTACTCTGGCCAGAGCAAGTTGGAGTGAATCTCGAACCACGCGTCATAGCGCGGGATCATGTTCATGTTACCCGGCGAGCATACCCATATTTGCCAGGTTGGATCGTTGAAGGGCGCGAGCGTGCGCGAGGAAGGCGCGGTGCCGACAAGGGCAACTTTGAGGGGGGCGGGTTCGACAATGCTAACAATTTGCGGCTCTTGCGCCCCAAAAGCTCCATACGTGGTAAAATTAACAGTAGTTACGCCTTCCCCGGTGCCAAGGGGTTCATGTGGTGCAATAGCGTGAACTGGAACGACGCCGGCTCCATTTCCGTTGGCGGCCATTTGATCGGCAAATGTCGGTGTCAGCTTTCCCAACCTCAAACTCCTGTAATTGTTGCGGCTTGGATCGCCAACACTTGGCCGGCAACCAGCACATTCGTGGGTGAAAGGATGATATCGGCCCCGCTCACGCTGTCGACCGTAAGCCCGCTGATTATGGTCGTCCCGCTCGAATCATCGATCCGGGCAGCCGTTGCGGTCCCACTTGCAGCAATCGAAGGGTCGATGAGCGAGAGCCCGTTGAACTGCAACGTGTTGCCCGCAACCGTCCCACTTGGGAATGCCAGCGGCATGGTGGAAAGCACGTTACCGCCCGAATCCAGCAGCTTGAGCGCCCCTGCCGCCCCACCCCCATCCATACCGTTGATAACCTGCGTAAGCCGGTTGGAAATGGTCGGAGTGTTATAGTTGACGCTCATCGGCGCGGGCCCGGTGGAAGTTCCACCCTTATATCACGAAATCGTGATCGATCAACCGATGCCAGCCTGTAAGATCGTGGCTGTCACGTTGCCGCCAGCACTGGACAGCGCATTCATCGTCAGTCGGATAGCCGCTACGGGCGTACTGAAGCTGGCATATGTCGATGACGAACCACTTGTGGAACTGAAGATCGTAACCGCAGAGGACCCCAAGGTCGGATTGGGGAAGTTATTGGTTGGATCATCAACCGTATAGTCGATCTGCCACGTGGACGTGGAATTGCAGGCAACTGCCACGCCGATATTCATCGGCCCGGTGCAGTGCCAATTAGTCTGCTTCCAGGGGGAAGATCCCGTAGACGTTCGGACGAGGTAAACCGGCTGCATCGCGGCGCCTTATTTGCCGCCCCCGGATGGGCCGGTATGAGCCGAGCTATAGGGTTCTTTGTCGCAGCCAGCCCGGCCGCCGCGAGCAAACCGGTGCTTACCCTTGTGGCCTTCCATCTTGGCCACCTTGCCGCCCTTCTTGAAGTTGGCGTCGCTGTCGGCTTCCTTGACGACATTCGAGCCGCTACCGGAATAGACCGTGCGCCCGCCCTTGGCGAACTTGTGTCGATTAGCCATAGATACACTCCTTAGACGGACGAGAATTGGGGATACCCGAACAGCGGCGACAAATTGGTGGAAGTCACCGTGGCGACTGCCGAAGCGCAAGGCGTCACCAGCATCTGCAGCCGAAGCGTGCCATTCGAGGCCGTGCTGGATGTGTAGGTACCGCGCACATCCGGCGTGGTCGATGTCTGGGTGGCAATGCTCGATTGTCCAAGAACCACTGCAGCCGAAGACATTAGCGCCACATAAGTGACGCTCGAATAGGCAGTCGGCATCAGCCGAACTTGTGCGTTGAACCCGAGATACGGCACGAAAAGCGGGAAGCCGAAGGTGTCGGTAAAGCCGGCGTAAATGCTCGTCGACGTCGTTGTAGTCGTATTGATGATCGACGAAACGTACTTGAACGCCTTCTGGCTCGTAACCGTGTACCCCGACGAGTTGGTGGTGCCGACGTTGGCGGTAACGTTCTCAGTCATCTTATAGCCGTACATATCGCGGCCGATGATCGTAAACGTGCCGACGTCACCTGACGAGGACGTAGTGATTGCAATGCAGCGACCGGTGCCGGCACCGGGGTTCCATACCGTTGCGGTTCCGGTCGGGCCAAAGCTGACTGTAGCTGCGGTCGAATCAATCGCCAGGAGCGTACCTGTTACTTTGCCGGTTTCCGGGGCGATGATCGTTGTCGCGTAAGTGCCGAGTGCGGTGGAAGCCGCCGTGAGCGTGAGCGCAGCTCCTGCTGCCGCATTGGTGCGACTGGATTGCACTAGAGAGCCGGTCGCGGACGAATCCGAGCGCGTGGCTGGAACAAAGTCGACAAAGCCGACACTGCCGTAGAAGCCTACAAACTGGTCCGTGACGCCAGAGCCTGGATTGTAAGCATAGGCTTGCCGCGGATCGAGCATAGCAAAACCAAGATCAGAGAAATCCGGTGCGCGCTGATCGTTATGCTCCATGTCGTTGCCGAGCAGCCCCGTCCCGGCGGACGAGGTTGATACTGATCCGTAGGTGATGCTCGGACCCGAGACTGCGGTGATACCCATTAGTCAGCTCCGTTCGTGCGCTTCAGATAATCAATAGCGCGCGTGAGGATGTCAATACTGTGATCTGCGTACCCGATCATCGGATTACATTTCCCGCAAAGCAGCCCTCGAACCTTGCCGGTGTCATGGCAGTGGTCAACAGCGAGCAGCCGAGCTTTTCCGTTACGCTCGATAGTTTCCGGTTGGCCGCAGATAGAACAGACGCCGTTTTGCTCGGCTTCCATGCGTCGGAAATCTGCCAGTGAGATTCCATACTTGTTTTTGAATGCAAGATTTCGAGACCGTTCACGATCTCTTGCGTACACTGATTTTCGATCTTCATACCGCTCTTGATCGCTTTTGGCGTACGCTGGCTCCGCTGCAGAATCTCGCAAATTACCCAACCGAAGATTTTCTTTATTACCGTCTCGAAAACGAAGAAGTCCCGGCCATTCTCCATACGTCCAAAACCATGCGAGTCGCGCTGCGGGATAGTCAGAGCCATCAAGTCTAATGTAGACGTATCCTTCACTAGTTTTACCACTTCCAACAGCTTCTCCGGCATCTTCGAGGTTTTCAAATGCACAATTAAGGGAGTCACCGTCTTTGAATTTAAGAAGTCGGGGCCACGTTTTTCGGACCCAGAACCATGCAAGTCGATGGGCAAGGTACCTGACACCGTCGACAGCGATATATCGATACACGCCGCTAGTGACAATTTTATTTGTTCCGGCTTCAGTTCCAATGACCGATCTATGACCTGTTTTTTCTTTCCAGATAAAGATGCCCGTAAGAGGATCATATTCGAGAACTTGAAGCAAACGCTCATGCGAAAGCGGCTCATCTTCGCGCAAATCTGATTTCCTAAGATTGCGACGAAAAACGCCTGTTTCCGCATCATACTCAAGAAGTGCTCGAACGCGTGCATGAGTAATAGGAGCTTTCGTTTCCATATTGTCCGCCTCCGTTGCTGGATGCAGACAACATACCCTTTATGTACCCCACTGTCAATAGAGGATATTACGACGTAGGGTAGGTTCCAAAAATTCTCCTCCAGTCAAAATATGTTGGAATGTAGCGTTGATAACCCTTGACTAAAAGGTTATCAGTAGTAAACTCGACGCTCATGTCACTCTCGAACGCCTTACGCTGGAAGAACACAAGTCCCTGAATATTCGTCAGCACGAACCAGGCAAAAGACGACGTGAGATAGTCGTACACCATGTAGCCTTCCTTGAAGGACTGCTCCATCTCGCGCACGGCGTTAACGTCGTTCTGACCAGTACCCACTCGCAACTCAGATCGAAACAAGCGCGCGGCGATCGGCTCCAGGTTCGGAGGCACGATCAGCTTCTGCCCACGCGCATGGATTTTCAGGCCAGCGTTGTTCTTCCAGGTCGATCGGATGACAATCGCCGAATTGAGCAGCGAAGTCTCATTCAGAGAAACATCCGGAGAAGGCTGGTTGGCAATTGTCGCTCCGTCGATCGGATGCGCGGTCGAGATAAGCGCAACACCGTCGCCCTGAACGGCCGGGTTATAGACGGAGCCGTTGTTGAGCACGTTGCCGGCGTAGACTTCTTCGGTTTCCTTGAACGACTCCATAAGGCCGTCGTTGTTGGGGCCGAACTCGGATTTGTAGAGGTTGTCGTCGATCGCCTTGCGAGTGATCGCGTACATAAGACCGATTTCAAAGTGTTCGGCATTGTACACGTAGCGCTGGCCGGCGTTATTGTCCGCGGCGGTCGGAGCGCCTTCGTTCTTGAGCTGCGCGTAGCCTAGGAAGCGCACCGCGACACGACGTTCGAGCGCCATGTTCGAGTCGACGGACTTGAAGATCTGCGGCCACTGCCGTTCGATCATCTTGTATTTACCATCTATGCCCCAGAGTCAAAGCCCTGGCAACAACAAATCACGAATTTGTGATAATGCTACTGGCACAGGAATCCACCCTTTCTCACTGCGCTGGTGCTTGACGATGCTTCGTCAATAACGTATCTATGATAGTGCAGCGATACTATCATCGACATGAAAGGGAGACTCTTTTGACAAAGAGAACGACTGAACCGGGAGAACCACGCAATGATCGCCCCGGTGAAGAATGGAAACCTATTCCTAACTACGAGGGGATTTACGAAGTATCGAACCTCGGGAGAGTATTTCGACTCAATCGTCTGGATTGTTCCGGACGAACCGTACGTAGCCGCATGCTTAAAATCTCCATCAACGAAGGATTTAGAGTCGCCTACTTGGCCATCCCTAATCAACCTGCTGGAAAGCCGCGCGCACGGGCTTTCTATGTCGATAAAGCGGTGATGGAGCTTTTTCCAAAAATGATAGAACGCCCCGACAGCCTTCCCGGAGAAGAATGGAAAGACGTCTCTGGATACGAAGGATTTTACCAAATCAGCAACCTGGGGCGAATCCACAGCGTTGGAAGACACCTTGAAGATACCCTTGGGCGTAAGCGTTTCTGGAGCGCTAGAATCACCACCAACGGGAGTGATGGAAGCGGGTACCCTAAAGTCGAATTGAGCAAGGCTGGTATTATAAAAACCCTGCTTGTACATCGACTTGTTGCAGCAGCTTTCGTTCCAAATCCTGATAACCTGCCGGTTGTTAACCACATAGACGAAGACAAGACAAACTGCCGCTCGAATAACCTCGAATGGGTTACGAATGCGGGAAATATTCAAGACTGGTTTGACGCTAGAAACCATAGAGTTGACGCCAAACTTATTGAACATATTACCCGAGAAACCGCTACCGGCAAAACCCCAAGCGAAATCCTGACTGCGCTTCCCAAAAAGCGCAAACCAAGAAAAAGCTGAGTTGCCGGCGTTCAACATCTAGGAATACCGATTCCAAACAGCCCCGGACACGTAGCGGTAAACGCGACACTTTCCGGGGCTGACTTCATCATAGTTGCCGTGCATGGAATCGGCGGTAGTCGCGCCGTACCAGACATACGCGCTGGCGGCGCTATCCGGCTCGACGCAGACTTCAACCACGTCGCCCACAACGACTGCCGGAGGGATCGGAACCGTCGAGCCCTCCGTAACTGTCGTAGACGGATTTGTGATGGGAAGCTGGAGCGCCATGGCGCCGACCGTCGGCGACAAAACCAGAAGCGTATATGACGACGCCCTGGTAACGACCATCGCCTCGCTCGAACCGATGCCGACCGGTGGATGCCGATGATCGTGCCACTTATCTTCGGCTTTCTTGTCGTGCGAAAGGATATCCATCACGAACTCCCTTATGCCGAGCTAGGAGCAGTCAGATTGAGACGCTCGCAGTTGTTGAGTCGCACGATCACCATGTTGGCTGCGGTCGTATTGTCAGTGCCATTGATGAAAGCGTTGGTGCCAATACCAGGCACGCCGGGCGGGGCGTAATTCGAGTAGAAGTCGACGATACGCCATGGTAGGCCGCCAGTCGACCCGACGAGCGAAGAAGTGAGTTGCTGGGCCGACAGGCCGACGGTGGTGTTGCCTAAGCTCGACAGCGAGGACGTAAAGCCTGCGTTCAGGCCGACATACGAGGATGTGACCGTGTTGATGGTCGAGCACTGTACGAGAAAGAGCCGAGCGGGATCGTCGATGACCCATGCCCTGACGTCACCGGTCGAGCCCGTGACCACACCGTTGTAGTAGTTGGACCAGACAACACGGCCGGCAGTCGGGATATACTGCTCGCAGCCCATGAACACGCCACGCACCGGGCCGCCCGTGGAGTTGATCGCTGCGGTGATGTATTGGCCGGAAGTGCCGGTATTGTTGGACGATCGAATGACGGTATCGCCGCGGAAGATCAGTGCCGGATCGGTCGAACCAATCCAAACCGGGGTCATACCCGCAGTCGGGGACCCACCTTCAGCGCGGCCGAATTCTTGAAATCCCCTGGTTGGGCTTTCCAACACGTTAGCCATATGACGGCTCCTGCTGCCAACCGCTTCAGCGAACTCCGCTGATTTGGCTGCGTGGAACCATCACGGCACGTGATGGAGGTAGGGATCGGCAGGCGGGCGCCGCTCTGCTGATGGAACTCAATTACACCACTTTTTCAGTAGGCGCAATAGCTTCAACATACGAAGCATTGTGGGTATGGATTATCATATTGATCGGCATCCCACGTCCACCATTGGCCATTACGTTCATGCAATTCCTTACCACAAAACTCGCAGTTGGTTATATCGCGCTCGCCAGGACTTGCTTGGCAATAACCAGTTTCAGAACATATGGTATCTTCCGAATCCACTTTAATGATCCTGTTGCCCAAGCGCATCGACGGGAACAGCAATCCCTTCGCGCGTGACTGTGATGTGATTCTGTCGAACAGCCGTCGGATGGTTGCCGCCAGGAATATTGAGCCCGGCGCCCAGCTCCGCCATCTTGATCCGAAGCGGTTCGGCCGCCTGCATGCGCTCGCGCTCCTTGGAGCGCCGCTGGATTTCCATTGGGCGAGCAACCAGCATGCAGTCATCCACACCGACGACGTCATCCGACCCCTTGGGCATGAACATGCCGTCAAAAGCCCCGTCGAAGTCGGAAGCATGCACCGGTGTCCAGCCGCCCTTGACGAATTTGGATATCTCCTGGGGAGCGTCTTGGCCGCGCACCGACCGCGTGATCCATTGCAGCGCGACGCCGTCGCGAGCGAATTTGTCGATGATATCCCGCGGGATCTTGAGGCGATCAGCGCTTTCGTCACCCACCTCATTGGCAGTATCGTCGTCCCAATTGGGGCGCGCTTTCATTTTGGAAAGCAGCGAGTGCGCCCGCGGCATTGCCTCCGCGCGGTCGGCGATTTCCTTTACGGCTTCGCGATTGGGGCGTCGGCCCGGCCACGCGCCTTTGGGGGTTTCTTCAGTCATTATCCGCGCTCCTGGTAGTGGCCGTCACGCTTAAGCGCTTGCAGCCGCATATAGTTCTTAGCGTATTCCACGTCGGAAACGCCGGAAATACGCGCTGCTTCCCGTTGGGCAGGACTCAGCGTAATCTGGGTGGGACGAACGGAGCCACCATTGATGCTGGGTGATTCTCGGGTAACGGGGGCGCTCATCGGCATGCTCCTGTATGGTTCCGGCTCTGGATCTTGTTTGGCAGCTTGCCGATAACCCAGACGTTCTTCAAGAAATTGGAAATAGCCATCACTATCCTGTTGGTGCTTGGCCGCAAGCGCGTCCCAGTGTGCTGCTCCCAGCCGAGCAAGCTGCGCTGGGTTTGACTGCGCATCGCGATGCCCCTTAAGCCATTCCTTCTGCCTCCCCGACAGATTGGGGTTGGCATCGATCGGATCAACAGCTTGCGGCCTTAATGGTTCGTGCTTGGCGGGTTCCGTTCGAGCCTCAAAGGCGGCTTTACCATCTTCGAGCTGAACCAATCTAGTCGTGGCAATGGAGAGGCGCCGTTGCGCGGCCGCGGCTGCCACAAAGTCGGAAGCGGCCATAGCGGCAGCGTAGTCGTTTTCCGCTCGGCTCGCTTCCGACTCTGCCGCCCCGATCGCGTTGAGAACCGCGTCATATTGCGCCTGCTCCCTTGCGCCTTCGGCTTGATAGAGGGCTTCACCGCGCTGATTGGCAGCCTGGATAGCCGCTGCTTCACGCGCTTGTGATTCAGCAAGCTGGCGACGCGCTTCGGCTTCCGCCTTGCGCATGTCGTCAAGCTGCTTCTGGAGAGGCGACTCCTCAGCGGGCTCAGTCTTTTCGACGACAGGCTCGGACGAGCCGACCGTGACTTCAGCCGCTTTGATCTCGGGTTCGGCGCCTGGCGCCGTGACGACGCTCGATTCGGAAGTCAGCTCGATCAACACCGGCTCGTCGGCCGGCACCGCGAGCGCTTCTTCCGCAGTTCGCATAGGGCGAAGTCTAGGCATTAAAACACCTTCTTGGGATCGCTGACCCGCATCCGGATCTTATCGTACGGAATAAGGCGGCAGGGGACGTCGTTCAACGTAATGCCCCATCCGTCCTTGATCGCGTAGACGATCCACGAGCCGAGTTCGGCGGCTTTGCCGCGATCTTCGGGTGGTTCCCAATCCGCATATGCGAGCGGGCCGGTTTTCAAAACGAGCCCAACCTTGCCCTGCCAGATGTCTTCGGCGATATGATCTTTAGTCATGATGATGCCGCCGGCCGTCTTCTCATGACGGATAAAAGTGCCGACCAGCACCATGTCGGAAAACACCTCGACGTCTTCCAGGTCACCGACCGCCTTGACGATAGCCATTCGGGGATCATCAGCCTGGCTTAAAAGTTCAAGCTTCTTGGCAACCGCAATCGACATTTATCCTCCATTGATTTCTTCGTCAGCGGCATCAGATAGGTTTACTGCATCGGCCAGCCCTTGGATGCGGCCTCGCAAATTCTTAAACGTATCGACATCTCCAGTGCCTACCATTGCTTCGAGCAACGTTTGCCGATACTCCGCAAGCAGTCGCTTGAAGACGCCAGAATGCCGGCTCTCGATCACTTCTTCGCCTTCTGTAACCGACCCACCCCGCTCTCAGCGCCGGCCGTCGGCAGCCGGCCGCCACGCGCATAAGAATTCGCCTTAGCGCGTGCACTCCATCCGTCGAGATTGGATTTTGACGAGTCGCCGCCGACACGTCCGCCGCTGGCACGCATCGGAGGAGGTCCGCCGGGGGGTCCGCCGGGGGGTCCGCCGGGCATAGGAGGTGCAGGACCGGCCATTGGGCTGGGGAGAGGTGGGGCCGGTCCTGCCTGTGGAGCCTCGGAAGGGCTGGAGGATCCTTTTTGAGGGACCACAATCGCGATATTGGTTTGAGAACCCTTGTGCTTGGTACGCCCGCCGCGAGCGAAACGGCCCCGGCTTTTCTCACCCTCAACTTTTGACTCGCTGCGCTCATGCTCAGAGATGAGCTTGCTGAAAAGCTTCTTGTCGGCCGCCGCGTCCGAATGGGGCACACCGCCCGATTTCATGATGTGCTTGACGCGCTCATGGCCCTTTTTGTGTTCGCTGTGCTGATGGAAGGGGTGCACATTAGCCTCCTACGTGTCCGAGATACGCTGCAGCGCAGAAAAGCGGTACTTGAGCAAGCGCGAAAACGGGGTCCGAAATACCCAGCAGTGCTATTCCTACCGCCCAAGCACTAGCCAGCGCCCACTGCATCTTGGTTCGAGTCCGAAGAAATTCTATCATTTCCGAACCGTCCCATAGTTCGAAACCTGTCGCGCCGAAGCCCCGCCCGCGAACACTTCCTCCGGCTCCTTGGAAGCATCGCCCTGACCGCCACCAGGATTAGGCCCGACGATGCGCGCGGCACGATCGGGCGGGTATTCCCCGCGCTTGCCGGTCATGGCGTCAAGCTTGTCGCCAAGTGACTTCTTGGCTTCAGAGCGAAATTCGTGGGGCATCACTTTTTCTCCTTGGGCTTAGCCCGCGCAGCAGCTGCCGCGACCTTTGCCAGAGCGCGCTTATGCTCCAGGTCGGCTTCATGGGCTGCGTCTTTATGTCGCAGGGTTTGCTCGTGAGTCTCGCGGTCTTTTTGCGTTTGCTGCACATGCGCTTCGTGCTCGGATTGAATCTTCTGGCCGTGCCGCGCTTCTTCTGCCGCCAGCTGTATAGCGGTTTTCGCCCCTTGCGTCTGTACCTCTTGCTGATGCCGCTGCCCAGCCATCTGCAGTTCGTTCTCGCCCTTGACCCGCTCCATCATGACAGTGTGCGCGGTCTTGATTGCATCCTTCTCTATATCGGCCTGGGCGGACGTATTGTCACGGTTAATCTCATGGGCGTGGATGATCATTTCCTGCTGGAGGCGTAAACGCCCTTCCTCCAGCTTGAGCATCTCGATCTTTTCCTTGACCTGACGTTCAGCAGCCGAATCCTGCATATTGTGCTGGGCTTCCAGCATCTTGATCTGGGTTTGCACCTGAGCGATCTGGTTCTTGGCTTGCTCCGACCGCTCCTTGGCAGCAATCGCTTCCATCCTGGGATCAGGCGGAGGCGGTGCCGGTTGGGTATTGAGCAGCCCTTCCGAGTCGATGCCCGCAGTACGCAGGATACGCTTGAGCCCATTCATTGCGTTCATCAGTTGCGGGTATTTAGTAATCAGCCCATCGATGATGTTAGCCTTCATGGTCCGGTGCAGCGACGTCGGATTGTTCGGATCGGCCACTGGCACCAGCTCGTATTTCTCCAGTGCCTGCTTGAACGTTTCTCCCGTCCACGGCTTGGTCGGCTGTTTCAGCGACTTAACGAACGCATCTGGGTTTTCTTTGAAGCGCTCCTTGAGCAGCCCGAATTCTTCAGCCATGGCGCGACACAGGCGCTTATGCACCGAATCAAGCATCTTGGTCGCCTGCTCGATCAGCGCCATGGTGGTGCCAACCGGCATTTCCTGCTTGCCCTCACCAACCTGGATTTCGGCTGTTTGTCCTAGCCGCTGTCCCATATCCTCAACTTGCTTCACAAAGGCAGCAAAATTAGCCGAGATATCCTGATATGGGATGGGCATGATCGCATCTTTGATGCTCATGCCAGGAGGTACGTCTATCGCCATTCCCCCACCTGGAGGAACGCGAATTTGATTGCTTAATTGTCGCCCGGCTCCTTTGGCGTAGAGAAAGCCGGGGAAATTGGCAAACATTCCTTTATCGATGAATTCTCGAAATATAGCGGTAAGGGCGATAGTGATGTTTCCGAGGAGATGTACGAGACCGATAGCATAAAAACCGAGGCCCCGGATAAAGGGGAAGTGAACGAAGAATTGCTTGGCAAGGCACTGTGGGTCTTTCTCATCCCAATTCCTCCGCACGGCCAGAACCTGGCGGCTTTCCTTCTCCATCGTCACCACATAAGGCAACGGCAGCGCTTTGCCCTTGAATTGCTTGGGCGCGAACTTGTCGATGTCGAGTTCGCAATACGTCTCGAAAACCGTGTAGTCGTTATCCTTATTATCCAGCGGCTGCGGCTTTACGCCTGCTATTTCCGCTTTCTTCAAGTCGACCTGATTGGTTTGAGCTTCGGCTTGTGGAGGTGCCAGTGACACATCCCGATACGCCCCAGCGATCTGCATACGCTTTAGGGTGCTGGGGCGCATCTTGGATTTATGCGTCACGCGCCCGCAGTTCTGGATATCCGTCGCGGCGTTGGAAACGATGATGTTCTCGGCATCCACCGACTCGGAAACCGGCCGGCGCTTGAGCGGGCAGTTGTAGACTTTCTTGAAGCCGTCGCCGCCGAAGCCGATGTAGAACAGCATCCGGTCGGTATCCGGAACCCATTCAGTCGCCACCACGGTAAGGTAGTGGTTGAGGTCTTTCTGCAGCGCTTCGGCCAGATCGTCGATCGGGGGTTCGATGGGATTTAGCGGTGGACCACCGTTGTGGCCCATGGCGGGAGGCGCTTGCTCGGGCGGCATGACGGCATCGGAACGCACCTTGACCGGACCCGCCGCCGGCATGAGTTCGCCACAAGCTGAAGCCTGAAACCGAACGGTCGCTTCCAGCAAGAGCGGGTGGTTAAAGACGGACATCCCTTCAAGGGGGGCAGAGGATGTCCCAAGATCCCCGCGAGGATCTTCCAGCTTCAAGCCCAAGAGCTTGATCCCCCGAGCGCGCATATCGAGCCACTCTTTACGCGATTGCTCGTCGTATTCAATCCCGGTCAGGAGATCGTTGGCAATCTTGGCCAGGTCTTCCGACGGAATTTCGTTGGCGATATTGCGGTAAAAGTCCTTGGTATCAACCTTGGCGTCGGACATATCCGGGTTGAAATCGATAGTCGTCGACCCATCCGGATGGTCGATCTTAAGCACGCCGTCCTTGAAGGAAACCGCAGGATCATCGTGGGGGACTTCGACCGTAGCCGGGGCAAAGGGCCCCCCGATAGGCTCGGAGCCGATGGGAATCGGCATCTGGCCGTTAAAGGGGAGGGTAAGCGGCGCGGGCATATCAAGGGTTTATCACGAGAAAGTGATTGGCGCTAGGAGGCAGGCAATGTACCATCAGGTTGCCCGCGTCCGGGCCAATGTGAGGGTGGTGGTTGGAATCCACGACGCGCATAAGCATGCCTTGCGCGGACGGCGTGACGCTAAGGACCCTCACACCCTTTACGCTGGATAAAGCGGCTGAAATTTCGGGCGATAACGCAGCTCATCCTCGATCTCAAGAGTGCGTTCCTCCTTCTTTACCGCCCAGCCGGCACGGCGGAGATAGATAAGCCCTTGGGAAAGAGTGTCGACCAGGTCATCATGAGTAGCGCGCGGAAATAGCGAACACTGGTTGATCATCTCATCGGCCCACTTCTTATCCGGCGCCCAGATCATTCCTTCCGCGAACAAGTGCACCACCGTCTGCACACGAGCCACTTTATCCGGAGAAGCGATAAAGCCAGTGCGCGGGTTGACGAGTTCGATGCCAAAATCGAAATTGCCAAACAGACGTGCTATTTCCTGGGAAACCGAGTGCCCAGCCGCCTTGTCTTCAATGATCAACCGGTCAACCTTGAAGCGTTTACAGTCCGCCCCCACCCGCGAGACCAACTCGTGGATCACCATACGCTCTTGCCAGCAGAACATGAGAATGATCTGCGGGTTGGACATTTTATCCCGGAAAACACCCCAAATAGAAAGTGCTGACGGGTCATTTTCCTCTTTCTCAGTGTAAGCCGTATCGAGAGATGCCAGAATGTACTCGCAGGCCGGATATTGCCCCGGCTTGGCGCCGAATTCAGCGCCAGACTCGTCGTCGTACTCCTTCCACCATTCCTCCCGAATGATCCCGCCGCCGCGGGGGGCTGGATTCTGCTGGTACTGCCCGGCAAAGCCGTAAGGCCCCAATTCCGTCTCTAATTTGGCCACGTCCTTGGCCGGAAAGCGCTCGGGCCACAGCAATTGGCCGTCTTCGGTACGTTGATCGACCCAGAAAATGTCTTCTTCCTTCACTTTGTCGACGTCATCGCCCAAAAACGTTTGGACCTGGTCGCCGACCCACGCATTCACGTGCCGGCAAGGCATATAGCACATGGGGACGCAATAATGGACGTAGCCCATCTCGCCGGAGAGCACGTAGCCGGCTACGTCACCAGCATGGACACGCTGCATGATGACGATCATGGCCCCGGTGCGCCGGTCATTGAGGCGCGAGGGCATCGATTCCGACCACCACTTGATCACACTTTCCCGCACCACCTCGGATTCGGCTTCCTGAACAAGGTGAGGGTCATCGGCAAGGATAAGTGAGGCGCCCCAGCCCGTCGCCCGCGCGCCAACGGATGACGCCATGCGATAGCCGCCCTTATCATTCTCGAAATGCCCGATTTTATTGCGATCAGAGACCAATTTGAAGCGATTCCCCCATCGGCGCTGGTACCACTTGGATTCGATGAGGCGTCGGCACTTAAGAGAATGCTCCAGGGCAAGCGATTCAGCGTAGGAAGCGTAAAAAGCCGACACTTTCGGCCCCAAGAGGGGGCCTTCTTCACGTTGCGCCCATATCCAAGGAATAAAACAGACTGATGCCAGGCTGGATTTTGCCGTCCGTGGCGGAACATTGATCAAAAGCCGGTTGATATGCCCCCTGGCAACGGCTTCCAAGTGCCTGCAGGCATCTTCCAGGTGCCAATTTCCCTGAAAATCGGCTGGATCGAAGAATGGCCACGCTGCTTTGACGAATTCGTAGAGTGATCCCTCCAGTTTTTCGGCTTCATCGACGATTTTCTGGCGCTCTAAGGCTTGAGCGAACTGGGCGAGCTGCTTTGGAGTAAGGGGAACGTTCATTTTTGGAACAAACCGCTTGACAGATGACTAGTCCGTATATAGACTAACCTAACATTGACGGGAGAATTCGGGTGACAGGCATACAACGCGGCATCGTTTTTACAAAATCCCAGATGCAATGGCTGGAAAAGCGGGCGCGCGAATACAGCGTGTCGGTTTCGGAGGTCGTAAGGCGCATCGTGGACGAGAAGCGAGAAGGTATCCACGTCGATTGGCGGCAAGAAATTTCGGCAAGGAGTTCAACATGAACCCTGAAGAACGTCCTTTTAAAGAACTGGAAGCCCTCAAAGACGCGCCGATCGCGCCAGCGCATGGTATCGCCGCTCTAGCTCTAAACATGGCGATTCAATACCACAATATGAACACCATCCATGATGGCGCCTTGTACCAGCAATATAAGCTGGAGGGCAGAAATATAACAACACTACATCTCGATCATGTTTTTGAAACTGCCATCCAGATGGAAAAATTTCTTCTTGGCGCATCCGATCGTATTGCTAAAGTTATCGTCGATGCGCTTGAAATAGCTGTCGAAGACGACGAACCAAAAACTAGCGATTCGACCCCAGAAAGTAAACCATGACCCGCGACGAAATCGTTGAACTTAGAAATACGCTCCTGCTGGAACGCGACAGGCTCAAAATCATCGGCGACTTCGACGCTTCGGCCGCCACCATACGGCTGGCGATCGAGAGCCTGTTAAAGCTGACGGACCATGCGCTTGAGAAGGCGAGGAAATGATGGCAACCGGTGATATCCCGCACATCGCGTCAAGTACCTACGCCAGCACTCCTATGAACTTGGCTTGCTTTGGGCAAGCACAAGCTGGGCAAATTGTAGGTTCCCCTCTCGCACAAAATCATGGCAACCTCGCTCAACAATATAAAAATGCGCTAGACAGACACGCTACCCACCCTATTCCACCACCATTGAAGGAAAATCTTATGGCCGTAACCACTCGCCGCCTCGTGCAAGTGTTCATCGCCGACCCGAACGAAAATGTGCCGCTCGATATAGCGCTGCTCTATAGCGGCGAGCAGAAACTTACCGATGCGACCGACCAGGAACTATTCTTCGAGATCGATATCAAGACGATCCTGGAAGCCCACAACGCCAAGCGCGTCAAGATCGTCGACAAGAAGGTGAAGGAACGCACTGAGTATCTGGAGCCGGCTAAAATCCGCGATCTCAAGATGGTTGTGGTCAACGTCGCGTCGTTCTGATGATCGTCCCCACCATCTCTACCCAAAGGCTAACGCTACGCCCCCTAACCAAAGCCACCCAACGTCAAGTAGACTGGCTCCGGGATAAGGAAGTCACAAAGTTCTCGGAGCAACGCCATAAGGAACACACGCTCAGTACCCAGAACCGCTACGTAAGCGGATTTTGTGGATACCTGTGGGGCATATACACCGTCAAGAGCGGCGAGCATATCGGCAATATCTCGGCAGAAGTGGATCATCCGAACAACGTCGCCGACGTCGGGATCATGATCGGGTTCATGAACGTGTGGGGGCAGGGCTATGGCTTCGAGGCTTGGCTGGCTGCTACCAACTGGCTACTTGATCAACGAGATGGCGGCCAGATACGGAAACTGGAAGCCGGGTGCGCGGCAGCTAATATCCCGATGAAGCGTATCCTTGAGAAATCGAGGTTCGTACTTGAGGGGGAACGGAAGAATAAATTCATCATCGATCACGCCCCGGTTGGGGCTTTGCTTTATGGGAGGTTTAAATGAAGTGGGAATGGGAAAATCTGGAATACTGCGCGGCTCCACGTGATGGATCCATCATACTTGTATGGAATAAAGATGCTCCACATCCGGTGGCGTGGTTTACCAGCAGCGCTACTCATTATCTAGAACCAGAAAAAGCTGGTTTTACCCATTGGATCAAAGTGGAGCTTCCAGAATGAATGATAAAGTAAAAGAATTCTGGGACGCCCAAGCGCAAGAACATGGCGCGTCCGATCTCGCCACCGCTCCGGATCATTTCTATCGGGACCTGGAAATCAGGAAGATTATCGAGCACCTGGAGCCAGGAAGAAAGATATTGGACGTCGGGTGTGGGAACGGGTATTCGACCCAGAAGTTCTGGGAAGCCTGTGACTCGGATTTCGTCGGAGTTGATTACTCAGAGAAGATGATTCATGAAGCGCGAAAAACGTACTCCGATATCGCTTTTATTGTCGGCGACGTGCGGGAACTATCGAAGCACGCGCATAACCAAGATATCATCATCTCCGGACGTTGCCTGATCAATCTCGCGAGTTGGGAAGAACAGCAGGTGGCGCTGCTGGAAATGAAGAAGTGCCTGAAGCCGGGCGGAACGATCATACTCGTTGAAAACTTCAAAGACGGCTTGCATAGCCTAAACTACCTACGCGCTCAATTCGACCTGCATAAGATCGAAGAACGCTGGCATAACCGCTATATGTGGATAGGAGAATTCGAGCCGTTCGCCAGCACGCATTTCGATATCATCGGTCGCGAGAATATCGGCAACCTCTACTATATAATCTCGCGCGCCGTGTACGCCGCTCTCTGCAAGGCTGATGATAAAGAGCCGGCTTATGGGCACCTGATCAATAAAGTCGCCTCGCAACTGCCATCACTCGGATTTAGCCCAGAATTCTACTCCCCCAACTTCCTCTACGTACTAGGAAACAAATGAGCCAGAGCGACACATTCCTAAATGGCGAGGGCGATGCCTGGTACCATCGCAACAAGGAGAAGCTCGGCAAGCGCGATCCGGTCGGCGATCTACTCGGGCTATTGCCGCTGATCCGCCCGAAGCGGGTGCTCGAAGTCGGATGTTCCAACGGCTGGCGACTGCGCAAGATGCGAGATAAATACGGCTGCCGGGTGTCGGGGATTGATACCAGCCAGGATGCCGTGGCAGTCGCTATTACGAGCGGGCTGGATGATGTCTGCTGGGGCAAGTTCGGATACAGCGAGCCATGGCTTGGCGGCACGTTCGACATGATCATCTTCGGGTTCTGCTTGTATGTTACGGAGCCACGTGAATGGTTCCGGATCGTGGCGGAAGCGGACAGGCTGCTGGCGGATGGAGGGTGGCTGGTTATTCATGATTTCAACACGCTCCAGCCTGCATACGCCGTTCCATACAGTCCGAAAGAAGGTTTACTCGCGTACCATCTCGATTTCTCGGAATTGTGGACGGCACACCCTTGGTATCACGTACAGGATAGGTCGCGCCTATATGTGGAAGATGAGTGCATAACCATCCTGCAAAAACGAACAAACGCAATACCGGTGAGAACATGAAGATAGGGATTCTTGGGCTGGGCTCGATCGGGATGCGACATGCGCGTAATCTTAAAATGATGGGGCACCAGGTTATTGGGTATGACACTGATATGAAAAAAAGGTTGGCGCTCAGCGGCGTACTCTGGGATCGAGATGAAGTAATTGAAAGCGACGCTATTCTCATATGCACTCCCACCAACCGTCACTACGACGACTGGGCTACCATGTCCGCAAGAGCCAAAATCTTTATGGAAAAGCCGCTAGGAACTTGCGCCCAGATCGCACAGTTCTGGCAAGAAGACCTGCTTAAAGAACTATTTCTCGGCTATTTTCTCAGGTTCCATCCCTGCATCAAAGCGGCCAAGAATTGGATCGACGCCGGGCATATCGGCACGCCGCTGTGGGCTACCTTCATCTGCGGGCAATACAACGACAAGCCGGATTATCTGCGTGATGGAGTCGTGCTGAACTGGTCGCACGAGATCGACTTGGCGCTTTATCTGCTGGGGCCAGCGAAGGTGGTGGCGGCGTCCGTGCATGTCGTGGACGGCAAGGATGACATTGCCGACATTGTGCTTGAACACGACAGCGGCGCCCGAAGTACCATCCACCTGGATTATGTGACCCGGAACGAAATCCGGGAAGGCTGGATCGTCGGTACCGAGAAGAACATCGGGCTGGATATGCTCGGACGGCAAGTGTCGTTCGGCAAGATGACGCAGCAGTTCGGTGGGGAGTGGAATGACGACTATATCGATGAGATGCAGGCGTTCATAGGTGGCATAGCCCCAACTAGAACCGCGGCAGAACCGCCAGTTCAATGGGCCACGGGTGAAGATGGGCTTCGAGTGCTGGAGATTTGCCGGCAAGTTAAGGAAAAGGTGGGGTTGGGATGACCGCAATAAACAGGAAAAAAGAAAAGCAACTACTCCACGCGCGGCTTTTAGAAGTACTTCACTATGATCGTGCCACCGGCGTATTTACGCGCCTTATATCACGCGGAAACAGTAAAACAGGTGACGTAGCCGGCTCCCTAAAAGCTGACGGATACATACAGATAAGAGTTGATGGTACGCTTTTTCAAGCTGCTAGAGTAGCTTGGTTCTACGAACGTGGTCGCTGGCCTATCAATGATCTAGATCATAGAAATTTAAATAGAAGTGACAACCGAATTTCCAATCTGCGAGATGCCACGCGGCCTCAAAATACATATAATAAAAAACCATCGATCCGAAACACAAGCGGCGTTAAAGGCGTATGCTGGCATCCGGATATGAAAAAATGGCTGGCACAAATAACAACCAATAAACAGCGCAAATTTTTAGGCTATTTTAACAACATCAGCGACGCAGCCACAGCATACCAAAAAGCCGCTAAAAAATATCATGGAGAATTTGCACGATGGTGAAAACAGTTTTTATCGGCATTGCCCGAATGGGGTCTACGCGGCTCAGGGGGAAAGTGATGATGGATCTTGGCGGCCAGCCCGTCATAGCATGGGTTACGCGCGCCGCGAAAGCTGCAATCGGAGTGGATGAAGTATGGATCGCTACGTCTACGCTGCCTGCAGACGACACTGTTGAAGATTGGTGCCACAGTCACGCTGTCAATGTCTTCCGCGGCTCGGAGACCGATGTGCTCTCTCGCTTTCTCGGTGCTGCCGAAGCGGCAAACGCCAGTGTTGCAATAAGGGTCACCTGTGACTGTCCGCTAATTGATCCAAATATTATCGGGGAAGTCGTCAGGCTCCAAAAAGATACTGGCTGCGATTACGCTAGCAATGTCAGCCCGCGCACCTTCGCTGACGGGCAAGATTGTGAGGCGGTTACGATCGACGCGCTACGTGCCGCCGACAAAGAAGCCATCCGCCCCATCGATCGGGAATGCGTAACGACGTGGATACAGGCCAACCAGTCGCGGTTTTCCGCCAGAACCATTATCAACCCTATTTCAAACCAACATAAAGAAAGATACGTTCTCGACACTGCGGCAGATTACGAATTCTGCAAGGCAATCGCCACCAACTGGCCGTGGGAAAAAGGGCCGCCGTCACAACTGGCTATCCTCGATATTCTGGACAAAAGCCCGGCGCTGCGAAAACTGAATACTGATCACGAAATAAATCAGAGGTATTACGATGCGTTGGTGGAGGAGCCCGTATATCGCCGCAGCTATGATCGCTCCCAAAGTCTTTTGGGAAGCGCTGAAGCTGTCATTCCGCTGGGCACACAAACATTCAGCAAGTCAAAACTCCAATTCCCCCAACCCTCCCCACTCTTCCTCACCCACGGGCAAGGAGGAACAGTCTGGGATGTCAACGGTAACTCATACACTGATCTTGTGTCCGGCCTGCTCCCAAACATCCTGGGCTACTGTGATCCTAACGTCGATGGAGCAATCCGAGATCAACTCTCCCGAGGCATCTCATTTTCCCTTGCCACCGAACTCGAAGCTGAATTAGCCGAACTTCTGGTAAGACTGATCCCTTGCGCCGAGATGGTGCGCTTCGGCAAGACCGGGACGGATGCAACCACGTGCGCGGTGCGGTTGGCGCGGGCTTATACCGGCAGGAACCGGGTACTTATATGCGGAGGGTACCACGGGTGGGCAGACTGGAGTTGCGAGCGAACTATCGGCATCCCAGGAGGAATACAGGTATTCAGCAGGCGCGAAGCTTTTGGATGGAACCCCTGGCTCGCAGGTATCGAACGGTTTGCCGCTGTTATCGTCGAACCAGAAAGCAATCCAGCTTATCTGAAATCGTTGCGCGAATACTGCGACGAGACCGGCACCGTCCTTATATTCGACGAAGTCATAACCGGCTTCCGCTTCGACCTAGGAGGAGCGCAAAAGCTCTATGGCGTGACACCCGATCTCGCGTGCTTCGGCAAGGCGATGGCCAACGGGATGCCGCTGTCGGCAATCGTCGGCCGAAGGGATATTATGAAGCGGATGGAGCCGCCAGATAATATCTTCTATTCCGGAACGTTCTTCGGAGAGGCTTTAAGCCTGGCGGCCGGGATTGCGACGATCAAGAAGCTGGAGCGAGATAATGTGATCGACGGATTATGGTTCAAAGGCGCAGACCTTGGCGCACAAGTAGCCCTGAAAATAGAAGACGCCGAACTCACTGAATACATCTCGCTGTATGGTGCAGAGCCACTCATTCGACTGAAGTTCAAGGATCACACAAGCATGCCTGCCGCCGGTTCCATCGCCGCGCTATTCCGGAAGGAAATGATCGCGACCGGGACGCTGATCATCGCTTCACACAACATTTGCGCGGCGCATGGAATGAGCGAGATCAAGCGCGTGCTGAAATCGTACGACCACACCCTGGGCGTGATCGAGGAAGCGGTAAGGAAGGGGGACGTGGAAAAGAGGTTGGAAGGGGGAAGCGTTGAACCGATGGTGAGAGCGTGACGTCGTATTTAATAACCGGAGGCTCAGGGGCGCTTGGAACCGCGCTGGCGAAGCAGCTACTAGAAACTACGCGTTTCGCGTCGCTCGCCTTATATGAAAATATTAGCAAGATAGTCATATTCTCGCGCAACGAATTCCGCCAGCACCAGATGTCCCAAGAGCTTGCAGGGTTAGATCCACATAAGCGGTTACGCTTCTTCATCGGCGACGTGCGGGATCGAGATCGACTGGTGCGCGCCATGCGCGGTATCGACGTGGTGATCCACGCCGCGGCGCTTAAGCGGATCGAGGTGGGACACTACAACCCGATCGAGATGGTGAAGACCAACGTGTTCGGGGCCATGAACGTGGTAGAAGCGGCGCAAGACGCAGGCGTCAGGAAAGTGGTGGGAGTATCGAGCGACAAGGCGTTCCAGCCAATCTCGCCATATGGGTGCAGCAAAGCGATGATGGAGTCGTTGTTTCTCGCGGCAAATAATACGACCGGGGCAGAGGGCCCACGGTTTGCAGTCTGCCGGTACGGCAACGTCTGGGGTTCCACAGGATCAGTGGTTCCATTGTGGAAAGCCGAATGCGAGAAGTACTACCCGAACCCCGCGTGGCTCAACGTCACCGATCCCAACTGCACGCGCTTCTTCATGCGGATGGAGCAAGCCGTCGACCTTGTGCTCAATACCGCCAAGGATATGCGAGGTGGCGAACTGGCAATCCCGCGGTTGCCGGCCTATCGGCTGGGCGATCTCGTTGAGGCATTCCAAGCGCAGATGCGCGTAATCGGGTTGCCGCGCTGGGAAAAGCTGCACGAAAGCATGGACGAAACAAACTGCAGCAAAGACGCACGAAGAATGTCGGTTGAGGAATTGAGGGAGGAATTATGCCGGAAGTGAAAGGGGCTATTGCGCCGTACGAAGCTGTTAGTCACGCCGATAAATATAACGCGTACAATATGCTGCGTGGTCATACCCTGTCAGGCTTTATCGGCGGCAAGCTGAGATCGAATGGATATTACGTCTGCGAATTGGAGGAAAAGTGGGCTGCGCGATTTGACGTCAAACACGCCGTTGCATGCAATTCGGCAACGTCGGGGCTGCTGGCGGCGGCGTTTGCGGTCGGGCTTTCCACCTTCAATAGGTTTGCCGTCTCACCTTACACCATGTCGGCTACTGTCGCAGCCCCAATGTTCACCGGATCCCGTCCCCATTTTATTGACGTGGAAGATGCAACCTTCTGTATGAATCCTGAGCACGCAGCCGATATCGACTTCAACGAAGATAGGTGCCAAACTCTTATAATAACAAACTTGTTCGGGCATCCATCCGCAGTACAGGATTTAATGATACAACTACCCAACTATATCACGGTGATCGAAGACAATTCCCAATCCCCCTTTGCAATGGAGCGAGGTGAATATGCCGGAACATTCGGAGACATCGGAGTTTTCAGCCTCAACGTACATAAGCATTTGCAATGTGGTGAGGGAGGTATATGCGTCACGGATAACGACGAGCTTGCGGAAAAAATACGGAGATTCGTTAACCATGGGGAGATGGCGGGAAAGGCTATTGGCCTCAACCTCCGACTTACCGAGGTATCCGCGGCCATTGCGCTCTCGCAGCTCCAAAGGGCGGACGAGCTGATTGGCGGAAGGATCGAGCAAGCAGAAGCGATCATCGAGGCGATCGGGGATATTCCTGGAATACGAGGGCCCGCGGTGCGGGAAGGATGCAAGCATGTTTATTATGCCATCCCGTTTCTCATGAAGAACGAAACGTCAGGAGCGCGGGCCGAGTTCACCAGCCGGCTGTTCATGGAAGGCGTGCCGGTGAGCCAGGGATATGTGGCGCCGCTGTACCGGCTGCCGGCGTTCTCGAAGTATGCAAGAGAGTGCCCGGTGGCAGAAGACCTTCACGACCGCAGGCTCTTTTTGTTCGAGAATTGCGCGTGGTCGCCAACGCGAGAACAGATCAAGCAGATCGGAAACGCTTTCAAGAAAGTAGCGGAGGAGATGAAGCTATGAGCATCTTCGACGCCGCACCGCCGGATGCGAAGCTTACGACCAAGGATGATCCACACCGATGCTGGATGTGTGGATACTATTCGTTCAAAACGTTCTCGGGAGAAGACGAGACCACAGGCAAGTGCTTCCGGGACCATAAGAAGGAAGGAGCCGTGTGGTATGTCGACGGGCTCATGACGTGCCCCGGCTGGATACCAGATACAAACGGGACGTATGATCCAAGGGAGGTACTGAGTGAAAATCGGAAGTAGAGAAATCGGAGGCGGGGAAGCCCCCTATATCGTTTGTGAGATAGGCGCGAACCATATGGGGAGCTTGGACCGGTGCCTGGAAACGATGGAAGCCGCCAAGCGGAGCGGAGCCGATGCTTGTAAATTGCAGGCATATACGGCCGAGACGATCACGCTGAATTGCGATCGGGACGAGTTTTTTATCAAGGATGGGCCCTGGAAGGGGAAGCGGCTGTGGGACCTGTATAAGAAGTGTGAGACGCCGTTCGAGTGGTTCCCCTGGATCGCCGAGCATGCCAAGGCAATAGGGATCGAGTGGTTTGCCTCCGTTTTTGACCCGTCGAGCGTCGACATGCTGGAAAAGCTGAAGTGCCCGGCATATAAGATTGCCTCGTTCGAGATCACGGATATCCCACTGATCAGGTACGCGGCGCGAACCGGGAAGCCCGTTATTTTATCCACCGGGATGGCGAACCAGCACGACATACTGAAAGCGCTCGGGGCCGTGGCGAACGTGTACGCGGATGGAAGTTGGCTGGGCGATGTAGGGACAGGACCTGTGGTGCTCCACTGCGTCTCCGGATACCCCGCCAAGACAAGCGATTATAACCTCGGCAAGATGCGGAGATACTCCCCGCTCTACGGCGTGTCAGACCATACGCTCGGGCTTGAGGTTCCAATTGCTGCGACAGCGCTTGGGGCGTGCATGGTCGAGAAGCATTTCAGACTGGAGGGTGTGAATAGCGAGGATGAGGCTTTTAGTTTGCAGCCGGCGGCGTTCGCCCGGATGGTCAAGGCGGTCTACGAGACGTGGTCGGCGATGCAAGAGAGTGAGGAAGTGACGACCGAGAGCGTGCATAAAGCGTATCGACGCTCGCTGTTCGTCGTGCAGGATATCAAGAAAGGGGAAGTATTCAGCTACGAGAATGTGAGAAGCATCCGGCCGGGGCACGGCTGGCCGCCGGATACGATCGACAAGATTGTAGGGAATAAAGCCACGCGTGATATCGAGCGTGGAGAGCCATTAAAGCTGGAAATGTTCGAGCGCGTACTTCGCCCGATGGAGAACGCTGATGGAAAATGAAGGAATTCCCATCTGGGAGGTACCCGAGAGCGGATGCAGGTACCCGACGGGTGAAGACGAGTACCGGCATCTGTTCTGCGGGAAGCCGGCGCTGCAGAGGCAAGGAGCACGCGCGGCCTACTGCGCCGAACATTGCCAGGAAGCTTATCCATTCATGAGGGTGCCATGACCGAATCACAATTTCTTCTTATGGTCGCTGGAACTATCACGTGCGTGATGGCTCTTTGCGAGATGTGGTTCATGACACGCGGTAAGCAATAGCGCCGTCACAATCCCACCCTATATGAAAAGCGATGCGACACCATCACCACAAGCACCACCGTCGTGCGCCACCGCGGCCTGCGCGGCATCTGCGCGCCCAACTCCACAGGAGACACTGTATGACAACTGCGACCCTGAAGTGGACTGACCCGACAAGCCGTACCGACGGATCGGCGCTTGCCCCATCCGATATCGCCCGCGTCGACATATTCGATACCGCAGCTCCGGATCCATCGCGTGCCATCGGCAGCGTCCTGGGTGGGGTTCAGACTTTCACCACCGACGCTCTGACGGTCGGAACCCATACCTTCACGGTCGTGGTGACGGATACGACCGGGCACGTGTCGGCAGCAAGTAATACCGCAACCGTGACAGTAGCGGCTACGCTCGCAGCGCCGAACCCGGTAGCAGACTTGACGGCAGCGCTTAACGCTTGAGGTCCAGGTCTGGACGTGCCATAAGGGAGGGGCTCTGAGAAGGGCAACTTCCTCCCTAGAAACTTACCGCCCTGTGGAAACACCGGGCGGTTTTTCTTGACAAGAAGGGGTAGGGTTGATAGTCTTGTTATGGACTAGAGAGGGAGATGGAAGATGCAGTTCGTGGCTTATTACAGGGTCAGCACTAAGAAGCAGGGGCTGAGCGGGCTCGGGCTCGAAGCGCAAAGGGCTGCGGTGCTCGGGTATCTCGGAGGCGGTCGGATCCATTCAGAGTTTACCGAGGTGGAGACGGGCAAGCGAAGCGATCGTCCAGAGCTGGACAAGGCTCTGGCGGTCGGGAGACTCCATCGGATCCCGGTGGTGGTCGCGAAGGTGGACCGGCTGACGAGAAGCGTGGCGTTTTTATCGAGATTGCTGGAAGCTGGGGTAGAGGTGCGATTTGCCGATCTGCCGATGATCGAGGGGCCGACGGGACGGTTTATGCTCCAGCAAATGGCGGCAGTGGCGGAGCTGGAGGCTGGACTTATAAGTGCGAGAACCAAGGCGGCGCTGGCGGCGGCGAAGGCCCGAGGCGTGAAGCTCGGAGGAAATCGGGGGGTTGTGGTGAGCCGGGAGGCGCAGCTGGAGGGAGCGCGGGTAGTGAGGGAGCGGGCTCGGGCAAGAGCCAAGGATGTGTACCCGACGATCGTAGACATCATAGAGAGAAAAGGAGGCAGGGTTCCATCCCTTACGGAAATCGCTGCTGATCTCACCCAGCGCGGGGTTCCAACCGCGCGCGGGGTTGGGGGATGGAGCAGCTCGCAAGTAGGCAGGGTTTTGCAATGTCAGTAGATTTTGAACCGCCGGAAGTCGTGATGGGCCAGACCATCGCCGTAACCTCCTGCGACGATCCTACGTGTCAGGCGGTCCACCTCCGGGTTTACTATGAACCGAACCACCTGATCGCACACTGCAAGATGACGATCGAGACATCGATATGGCTTATCGAGCAGCTAGATGCTTTGATCAAGCGGCGACGAGAAGAAAATCCGCAGATGACTAACTGAGGTGATCTATGATCTCAAGACGAGGGCTGATCACCGGGCTGGCGGGTTTAGTCGCGGCTCCGGCTATTGTGCGGGTTGAGAGTTTGATGAAGGTCAGAGCGTTGGATCCACCGCTGTACTTGGCATGGAATTTAGCGGATCCAGCGAGAACAGAAACAGCTGCGTATCTCGTAACAGGTTGGGATGCCTACGGCCGGCAGAGGGTTGAACGCGTCGAATTCGGCCGATGGTCATCCGTCGCATTTCGAGAAATCGATTCGATACGGATTGCGTGGGTAAGTGTTTAGTGGTAGTCTGAAAATAGCCTGTGGCGTAGACAACGGATACTTCGCAATGGAACCGTGGGTCGTTGGTTCGAGTCCAACCCGGTGAAAGCCGGTAGCTCAGCTGGTAGAGCAATGGTAGTAAGAGCCCGTCGTCGCTTGTTCCCAGGCTACTTATAAGGAGTGTGGAGATGGCCAAGAACTGGATCGCTGGAGCCACTAAGAATAAGGGTGGCTTGCACCGGAGCCTGGGGGTTCCACAGGGGCAGAAGATCCCCGAGAAGAAAATCGAGAAGGCGGCGTCGAGCGGGAGCCCGAAGGTTCGGAAAGAGGCGAATTTGGCGAAGACTTTGAAGGGGTTGAGGTGAGAGAATATCTGCTCGACAACTACGGAAGCTGCGAGCGCGAAGCAGACTGTTATTGGGGCAAAAACGCGTAGGGCGCATGGGACGGGTGTTTACGAACAGGTTGGAAGGGCCGAGACTGCAAGTGGTGGAAACCGCTTGGAGCTGAGAGTTTAGAAGAACTTAAAGAGGCTGTGGGTTTAGCGCCTGGCGCGCGGTAGGGGTCTTGGTTTAGGGGGCCCTTTTTCTTTTGGGGTAGAAGGTATATATTCAGACTATGAAACCAGAACTTCGGATTTGCACAGGCGACGCACTCCATTGGCTAAAGCAGATGGCTTCCGACTGCATCAACTGTACCATCACGTCCCCTCCCTATTTTGGTTTGCGAAACTACGGCGCCGACGGTCAGATCGGGCTGGAAAAAACATTCGATGAATACCTGGGTAAATTGGTTGAAGTGTTTCGGGAAGTGCGAAGAGTGCTGCGGCCGGATGGGACGTTGTGGCTGAACGTGGGGGACAGTTACGCGAACGGCGCGGAACAAGGCTGCAAGCCTAAGGACTTGCTAGGTATTCCCTGGCGCCTCGCGTTCGCGCTGCAGGCCGACGGCTGGTACTTGCGGCAAGACATCATCTGGTCAAAGCCGAACCCGATGCCGGAAAGCGTGAGAGATCGATGTACCAAGGCGCATGAGTATCTGTTCCTGCTGAGCAAGAGTGAGAAATATTGGTTTGATGCAGATGCGATCAAGGAAGAAGCCACGAACCGGCCGCCAGGCAATAAGACCCATAAAGGTAAGACCGCCTACGAGGCCGGCGACGAGAAGATGCGTACGAAAGTCGGGTTCACGGAGATCGGCGCAAGAGAGACACGCAACAAGCGAAGCGTCTGGAGTATAGCGCCGGAACCGTTTCGCGAAGCGCACTTCGCCACGTTCCCGACGAAGCTGGTCGAACCGTGCATGCTGGCGGGAAGTCCTGTGGGCGGAGTTGTTCTGGATCCATTCGGAGGGAGTGGGACCGTCGGGGTGGTGGCGAAGAAGTTGGGGCGACATTGTATCTTAGTGGAGTTGAACCCGACGTACGCGGAGATGGCGCAAAAGCGGGTGGATGGGACCCTTGGGGCTTAGGGCGAAGTGTCTCGCGTTTGGCAACTTGGTATAGAAGTGGACTAAAAGTTTATAGAAAATTTTTATATTTTTCAGAGCTTTGCGTGAGGGGCGGAGGGGAACCGTCATCGCAGCGCGGCTCGATTAGCGGGGGGCTCGGGTATGCACCGGACCCAGTTGGCGATCGGCGCGTGGCCCTGAGCCGCCAGCCTTTGGCCCTGCCCTGCTCCTATCCTCCTCCCTAAGCCTTGCCTTTGTCTATACTGTTGCTGGCGCGCAACACTTGCGGCAATACCTTACACCATTACGATCCTATCAACGGACGTTGAGAGGTTTGCATTATCACGACATTGTGATTAGGAAGTGGAATGGTTGCACTGCTATCGTGTGCTTGCCGCGATGGTGCGGCTTAGGGGAGATTAGTCAATGCGCTATTTCGTTAAAGCTCACATCCCGCACGACTCAGGGGATGCGGAGTATCACATCGTTGACGCGCACAGCAACGCAGTGGTTGCGATAGTAGACCCACACAGTGATCATACCGACGGCGCTGAACTCGCGGAAGAAATCGCAGCCGCAATGAACACTTGCCAAGTCATGGGAGGCTAAGACCATGGCAAAGCAATTGGTGTTTGATCGCAAGGGGAATGCAGTTGTCCAAGACGTGACGGCGAAGCCGGCAACGCCTAGCAAGCGCTACCAAGTCGACGCACTAATCATGCGGGGCGAGAGCGCAGCGGATTGGATGCAGACTATCGAGTTGCTGGCGCGTGAGCTAGTCGAAGCCCCGGATCGGCTCAGCGTCGATGATCTCCGAGTCCTGCTCTGATTCGTTTTCGCGATGCTCTATTACCTTGGGGGCGTTGGTCTTTTTATCGACTAGCGCCCTCATTGCGTTGTATGCTTCGTCTCCGAGCTGTTGGCGCACGGCGTCAAGGATGGCTTGCGTGGTGTCTAGCGTCTCGAATGATCCTGGCGTGCCTATCTCTTGGCGCTGGATAAACATCCCCATTTCCTTGCCGACTAGCTCTAAGGCCTTGCATCTGGCTGATGATTGCTCACCTTTTTCCGCTTCATAAACAAGACGTTGCAATACCCATTTCTTGTCAACGGCTGCGGCACTAATCGCCCGCGTTTCCGCTCTTATCAATGATTCGTCTTTTCTTGCTATCAATTCGTCAATTCTTGTCTGAATCTTATCATTTTTTGCTAGGCGCGTGGCGTTAGGCGCATTTTCTCTATATCCTACAAGCACATACGATGATAAGACGGGTTGTCCTTTTGATAAGGCTTGTGCGAACGCTTCCCACTTCGCATTGCGTAACACGCCCATGGATTGTATGCCTCATTAATATTCGCGCTATCATAACAAATGAAAAGGCCCGCAGTCAATGCGGGCCTTTGGGATCAGACGCTAGGCGCGAAACGCTAAATCTCAGTTTGTCGCGCCACCACTCCGATCCGCTTGGATGCCGTAGCCCATGGCCGCGCCGTCGTCTTATCTTGCCAGTTAGCCCGGATGTGATCCGCCTTTTCACCGCATACACACTCTAGCGCCGTCAACACGTCGAGCAGGCTAGCGCGATCAATCATCGCTTCCAGTTGCTCGCAGAGACTTTCAGGCTTTGCCGCTGGTACAGCATTATCATCCAATAAAGTCGCCTTGCACATACTCATTTTAGTTGCTCCATTGCGTTGCCGATTTCTATGTGTAACCTTTCCACTATCAAGAATCTAATCACAAACGCGTGATAATAAAAAAGCCCCGGATTGACCGGGGCTAGGCATTAGACGGGAGGTGTGAGGCTCAAGCTCCAAAGGTACAACAAGCCCCACAACAAGCATGTAAGGGCGCAAGTCCAGAATATATCCTTGGCTGTGATCATGCTGCACTTTCCTGCTGGTCATAATCTTGCGGCCGAATCCAAGCGCACCATTTGGTATAGAATTGTGATTGCTCATCAATCGTAAACAGATAGTCGTGATTCGGGTGCATGGATTCAATCTTCTCTGCAACCTTCTTCGGATCGTCCGTTTGACCAGGATGAACCCCCGACTCGAACGTGCCATTGTATTTCTCGAAACCGTATTGAGCCGGATCGAAGTTATCGAACGTTGCCGCGCGATTCGAGTCGTTCAAATAGATTTCAATATACGAATCAATATGATCGTCCAAATCATCCTTGCCGATAATCTCACAATCCTCCGTCATAACGTAGGAAGGCACCCATGAATAACAATCAGGCGAGCAACGGTATGCCTTGTCACTCTCATGATCTATGATCCATTCATCCGACCATTCGAGCGCGAAACCATTGCGTTCTAGCACATCCTGCACGGGTTGCGGAACCTTGTTCCAATTGGCAAATAAAATGCCACGCTCCGGATCGGTGTAACCAGGTTCGCCGTAATGGTTCGCCCAGTCCAATTCCTCATACGGCACGTGTTTGGCGATTCGCTCGAATAAACCTTGCGTCCTAAGCATTTCTCTCTCCCCTTGTTTCCAACGCCTAAACGTGTAACCTTTCCACTAGCGGAATTCAAGTCACGCTTTCGTGATTAGTAGCTGTTCCAATTCCCGAATCGCGTCAGGCAAGCCGCATAAATCACTTCCTATATCTTTCGCTACCTCGTACAAAATACGCCCATCTTGCCGCGTATAGTGCAACGTCGTGGTCGCAGTATTATCGACGCGCGCAACAGCCGTCCGATTATCCGCAATATATTTCTGCGCTCGCTGCGCATGATATAGCGCCCGCTCGATTGCCCGCCGCTGCAATTTAGTAAGCTTAGACATTTCTCAACTCCCCTTGTTTCGATTTCCCAAGTGTAATGCTTCCACTTCCAGCACGCAAGGAAAAAATAGTCAGCCCCCAATCACAAACGCGTTACCGTAATCCTTACACTCCAATACCGCAATCGTTACACTTCACGCGTTCGTGATTGGACATTTTATGCGTAATCATTACACTGTGAATTGTTCGAAACGAGAGGAAAGCAGATGGACCCAAACGCAACGCTAGAATTAATTCGTGCCAAATGCGCAGAAACCGAAACTGTAGATTCGCAGGATTTCGGAGCGCTCTGTCTCGAATTAGCAGACCTCATAACAGGGCTAGACGCCTGGCTCTCAAAAGGGGGCTTTCTGCCCACCGACTGGCAACGCTAACCCTAAAACGGCTTCCCGGCGCCAAGAGTCCGGAGCAAGGTGGAAAATGATCAAAATCACGATCCAGTCCCAATTCGTATTTCCACAGCCTGATGGCTTTCAACGTACACGTCGGCGACACTATCCTGCACGCTACGACCGAAGCACAAGCTCGGCACTTGGCGTATGAAATCGCGAATTTAATTCGCGAAAACACCACCGACATTTGCCACGTCACAGAAAGCAAAAAGCCATGAGCCGCACAAAAGCCGAATGGGAAGCAACTTCCCGCATGGTCAACGCCCTGACCCAAGCCGGCGTCACCTACGAGGACGCCTGGGCGCTGCGCAAGATTTCCATGACCCTGCAACGCTGGTTTGAAGGCGAGTGTGGCAATTCGGACATATATGGGTCTTGGTGCATCGTGCGAGGCGCGCAGCACAAGGCGCCAGCCGAATGGGCTATCAAAAACGCATCTGGCGCATGGTGGGACGGCGAGATGTGGACGGCTAACACGCCTAAACATCCCCTGAAACTATACACCAGCACCGAAAAGGCTGCTTTCGAGGCATTCGGCATCCCTGACGATACCTTCGAAACCGCTGAATGGATCGATTGCGCGGCCTGTAGGCGCGATTTCGTCCATAACGACGATGGAACGCCCTTCATCAAATTCCACCCCCACCAGGGACCGCCACAGCCTCGCTACACCCCTATCCCGGACCGAGAAAAGGGCGCCCGTAAGCATTTGGCAAAAATCATGGCCAAGTACCCAAATCTTAGAACCTACATCCAGAGCGATCCTAGAGGCTGCGCGCTGTACGTCTTGCGGCCGGGCGATGTTCCATCGGGGGAGGACGTTTCCGGCTATTATTCGCGTGGGGTTGCGGTTCACAGATAGGGAGATTCGGACCATGTCTAAATTCCAAGTCACTTCGACCCAAGCCAGTTTCGTAAAATGGACCTACATAATCGAAGCCGAAAGCGAGGACGCCGCAATAGAAAAATATTACGCGGGCGAACACGCTGATCCCATCATGACTGAAATCGAAGATAGCGTCGATGGGTACGACAGTGTGGAAACCGTACAGCCCGCGCCAGGAGACACTATAGCTCCCGCGCGTTCCATCCCTGGCGGTTCAAGTCCTGCTACCGCCTGAACCTCGTCTTGGCGCAACTGCTCTGCGCCAGGACTTGGCGCCAGCACCGAAAACCATGGGCGAAGACGCAAGCCGGATACCTTCGGAGGCAGGCGCGAAGGTTTAAAAATCGCAATCATTACACTTATGTTTAATGGTTACGGTTTCCCGTTCCATCCTGTTCCATCCTGTTCCACGTCAAAAAACGCGATTTATCCTTATATATCAATGGCGTGCCGCGCGTTCCCGCGAGTCCCGCCTTCGCCTCTATAGCCTTATAATATTTCTATACCCCCTATATGTAATTATTACGTGTCCCCCCTCCCCCCTTTTTTCTATTGTATAAACTTATATAAAAGGTGGAACAGATGGAACAGATGGAAATATCGTGGTTTTTCAATGCCATTTCTGTTCCACCCTGTTCCACCTCACGTGGAACAGGCTTTCGCGAAACCGCGCGCCACGCCGTTGCCGATTCGCATCTTTTTGGGCCCATCCCACCCTAGTCGGCGCATGGCATACGCCAGACGCTTATAGTTTCCATCGTGTTGACGGTCGGCAGGAATCTTTAAGTGTATCTCGAATAGGTCACGGGTGGTTATCCGGTATTCCTTCCACGCTCCGGCGTCTTTGAATCCTTGCGCCCACGTCTCGTGCGGATCCCCTGGTTTTATGTGCGCTAAAATGTCGTCCCAAGGATCGATTTCCATACGTTCCAATTGGATCGCCGCCGCTTCGCTCCAAAGCGCCTCCGGCAGCCCTAATGGAATTCCAGCGCGTTCCAGCGCATTGGCTTCCGCCCACAGTTGGTCTCGATCCCGCACAAGCTCGTCGATTCTTATCCGATGTCCGACCTGAACAGGCCAAAAGCGTCGGTTGCCTGTCTGTGATTTCAAGAACGTGTGTAGGTTGGTGGTGGCAAAGAACACGCAACGTCGTGGCCGATCTATTCGGGTTCGCGCGTATGCGGGTCGGGCCCGGTCTATGCGCCGCGAGGCAAATGCCTTGACCTTATCCACGTCCGCCTTCCCCATCCCCGCCAAGTCGGCTATTTCGTACAGCCATACGCCTTGCATAGCTTCCTGCTGCGCGCGTTCGTCGATATTCAAAATAGGCTGGTCCGAGAAATTGGATTCGCCCGCGAGAATCTCGATTGCTTGCGACTTTCCCCGCCCCTCGTCCCCAACCAGAACCGTGATTGCGTCGAACTTGGCGCCAGGCATTCGGACCCTGCGGCAAGCTGCGACCAAGCCAAGAATACCTATGGTACTGTTAAGGCGCGATAGTTCGGCCCCGAGATAGGTGGACATCCAGTTTTCCAGCCGCGGCTTTCTATCCCACTCCAGACCGTCAAGGTATTCTGCTACTGGATCGTAGGCGTGCAATAAGCATTCTTGTACCGCCGCATCGTGCGCCGGAACCGTCCCCGGATCGAACTGGTAGGCGCTGTCGATGGCTACCCGCAGCATGTGGATGGCGTTGTCGGTAAGCTCGCCCGCCCATCGGCCTAGAATTTGCCCGCCGACTTCCAGCTTGTCGTGGAACTGATCGTGCTTGCACGTGATTCCAAGCGCCCGAATGGCTATACGTGAATTGGCGCAAGTCGGCTTTGGATCGCCATTCTTGTAGGTATCAACGAAAATGGGCCCACCGCCTGCCGACGTCGCTCCCGCGAAATTGAAGCCGTTGATTTCTTCGACCTTATGTCCGTTGGTTCCATGCGGCGCTTCCACCTTGCCGTCCCATCCATGCTCCGCAGCAAGGTGGAACACCGACGCGATGGTGAACGTCCGACCTCCTCCAGGTGCCCGCTCGAAGCTCGCCCATCGCTTCTCCAGATCCTCCCTGCCACGATAGAGCCCGAGCCCATCCCCGCGCCCCTGCGAGCCCTTGGACCACTCGTCCCACATATCCAGCCCGAGGTCTTCCCCAGGGGCTTCAGTCCAATCGAGGTCATGGAGCGCCCGCCCGATGCTTACCCAGGTCTTGCCGTCTATTGACGGTGGAATGGCCTTGAGCGCGCTCCACAGTCGTGCCTGTTCGTGTAACGTGCACGGCACCCCGATCGCAGCCTTATCGACCAGGCGCGAGGCGCTACCCTTCTGAAGGTAGGCTGGCACGGGCCCGAGCGCTAAAGCCGTACCGGCAATTCCCGCTTCGACACCGCCCATCGGACGTTGCTGCGAGGCTCTGGCCCCATCTCCGCCCGCCAGCAGCCAGCTTCGCAACCAGTCCGGTGGAACCGCAGCCCCTACGCGCGAATCGATCCACTCGTAATAGCGCCCGCTCCTGTGAATACTAGGCGGCGCCACCACATACCCACCCTCGCCGCGGACGTGCAGATGTCCTTTGGCGGCAGAGCCGGGCCCTTCGCATGAGAAATATAGATGCCCGCCGTTGCCGGTGCGCGCGGCGAGTGTTATTGGGAATGGAGCAGGATCATTCGAAACGAGATCGATAAGCTCTTTCCGACCGGCCTCACCGTCGATATCCATGACGGTGAGGCCGTTGCCTGTGGCGATCCCGATATTAGCCTGTGGCCATTTGTCCCACCAGGCTTCGATCTGCTTCGGATCGGTTGTCGCGTCCTTGAAGCCGTTGGCGGTGCGCGGGTGCTTCCCCGCGTTCGGGCATTCGGCCCCGCGTCTGCAAGTGCAGACAGGTTCCCCTGCCGAGCGGAACCACACGGAATGGAGCGGAAAGACTCGCCACCCCCGACCCGCATATTGCAAAGCAGCGTCTAGCAGTGGCGTGGTCGAGCGATCCATGAACCTATCCCTTGCGAACTATTGACAACCAGCCGCGCCAGTGATAGGTATGAGGCTTCCAACTACCCCACACTTCCCTTATGCGTGCGCGGCCCCGGTGCTCCCCCATCGGGGCCGTATCTTTTTTGCCCCCTGGGGCGCCAAGGCTGCGCCAACCCCCTTGTCATAGTCAAGCTGTAAATGAGATCACGAGTTCGTGATCTTGAATCTGTTGACTTTGGTAATACACTAGTGTAATGGTTACGATAGTTGGAAACGAGGGGCAAATGGATCAACTGATTCAGTTTGTGGATACCCACGCTACTGGTATTGGGGTTTTAGTTGCGTTTCTCGGGCTATGTTATGTGTGGGCGCACGAGAAATGAGCACAAACAAAGGCGTCTTCGCTCTTCGCTGGGCGCAAACCATCGAGATGGTGGAAATGCGCCGGCGCGGGAAATCCTACCGGCGGATTGCCATGCGCTTTGGTGTGGAACATTCGACGGTTTTCAGGCGGGTTAAGAAATACACCCAAGGTTTGTACGTCAGAAAGAGGGAAACGAATGGGACGCGAGATTCGCAAAGTACCGCCGAATTGGGATCACCCTAAGCAGGAAGAATGGAGCGACGGCCGTTTGCAGCCGATGTATAAACAGACATTTGCTGAAGCCGCTGCGAAATGGAAAGCTGAATATGCGGCGTGGGAGCGAGGCGAACGCCCGAGCTATTTCAAAGCCGATAACTATCCAGCTGACCTCCAGTATTGGGAATGGAGCAACAACCCGCCGCCCGATCGCGAATATTATCGTACCTATTCGGACGAAGAAGCTACCTGGATCCAGGTGTGGGAAACAGTCAGTGAGGGAACTCCGGTAACACCGCCTTTCGCCACCCCGGAAGAATTGATCGACTATCTCGCAATCCATGGAGATTTCTGGGATCAGCAACAAGGTGACGGGCCGTGGCCACGCGCAAATGCTGAAAAGTTTGTCGCTGATGGTTACGCGCCTTCATTGATCATCGCTGGCGGTAAAATATACACGCCAAAAGATGGATTTCCGCCGGCATGACCGAATACGAAAAAGCAAAAGTCTGGCGCCAATCCCTCAACCTCACCCAGAAAGCCTTGGGTGAGGCGCTCGGATACTCGCGCGAGTCCATAAACTCGTTCGAATCCGGGATGATGCCGCATGGCGCCAGGGATCGAAGGATCAAGCCGTGGGTATGGCAGCGCTATCGCTTGGCGTGTTTTGGCCTGGACACGCTGCTTCGTGATAAAGCGCCCAATGGTTGGGATTGGAACGTAGGGGCAGAGTAAGATGCCTGCTATAACAATAACCATTCCAGACGAGATGAACAAAAACGATCCAAGACGCCCAGTGGTTATGTGGTCGTCGCGATGAAACACCAATCGCAACTGCCCCCAGCCAATAACAAATTCCACAAGGGAAATGGGGAAGACCAAAAGCATTATTGGATCACGCCTCCAGATGTTTATCAAAAGCTGAATGCAGAATTCGATTTTGACTTCGATCCTGCTCCGTTTCCCCTTCCTGCCGGCTTCGATGGATTAACATCTGAATGGGGGAAATCGAACTACGTCAATCCCCCGTTCGGCTCGATCCTGCACCAAGGCAAGAAAAAGGGCCCGACGGCTTGGGCGCGCAAGGCCATAGCGGAAAACCAAAAGGGTAAGCGCGTTGTTCTTGTTTACCCGATCGACAAGTGGGTACTCATGCTCTTGGCGGCAGGCGCTAAGGTCCGTAATCTTGGTGACGTGCGCTGGCTGGCGACCGAAGATGGAACTGCGGGAAAAGGCACAGGGCGTCATATTGCCTGCTTCATTCTGGAGCCGAAGGAATGATAACCTTGAAGGTAGCCGCCGAATACGTCCAGACGTCAAAAGCATCGCGCGCTTTTCTGGCCGTGATTATGAGCGTCAAGCGCATCTTTGATTTCGCGCAAGAGCGAGCTAACCGACCGGTGCGCTTTCTGCGTGTTGTGCGTGCGTACCGGAATGGTAAGCCGGTACGCGATATCGTGCAGGAATACGGCTGCTCGAATAACACGGTATTGCGCTACGCTCGCATGGCCGGGCTTCCCAAGCGCCCAAAGACGGATGATCCGGAGCGAAGGGCTAAGATTATAAAACTCTCGAAACAAGGAGGCATGAGTCAGGTGCAGATCGCGAAGGAATGTAATTGCTCGGTCGCACTTGTCTCGATTGTGGAGCATGAAGCCGGGTTGAAGCGCTATCGCGGCAGTGGGAAGCAGCAATGAAATGTTGCCCAACCTGTAATCGGCCCTATCCTCCCAAGATCCAAGTTGGAGGATTAAGACGCCAGGCAATCGTCGATTTCATCTCGCGCCGGCCGGAAGGAGCCACGTACGAGCAGATTATCAACCATGTCTACGCCGATGATCCGAATGGAGGTCCCGATTGTCGTCACGGTGTGGCTGTAATGGTTTATATCGCCAACGAGAAGCTTAAAAATAGCAACAGTGAGTTCCGGATCCGGGCAACAGGCGGCCCCGGAGGGGTTTACCGGATTGTTCATGAAAGCGCGCGGGGGCTTCATCTCTCTCCAGAGCAGCGCCTGGAAGTGGCGCGCGACCGTCGACTTGCTGGGGAGATCGCGCAAGCGTACGGAATTTCGCGGCAGACGGTTTATAATTTGAGGAAGAAATATGGACGTTGTAGTACTTGATTTCGAGACGTTTTTTACAGATGCGCAGGATGAGCGCGGTATTGCCTACAAACTACAAGGACGTGGCGGCACCGGGTATCCAACGGAAGCTTACGTGCGGCACCCGTGGTTCGAAGCCCATGGCGCCGCCATCAAGTGGAGCCCATCCGTCCCCGCGCGTTGGTATCCGGAAAAGGAGCTGAGATATGTTCTCAAGGAGCACGACTGGTCGAACACTTTTCTTATTAACCATCACGCTAATTTTGACGGTTTCATTCTTTCTCATCGCTACGGCGTTATACCCAAGCTTTATGGCTGTACTCTCAATATGGCTCGGCTGCTACTCGGCAATCATATTGGAGTCTCTCTGGATTCAGTACGCGAACAATTCGGAATCCCGCTGAAGAAGACCCCCTACAACCTCTTTCGAGGAAAGCATTGGTATGAGCTGGATTCGTCAACCCAGGAGCTTATTGGAGATGGAGCGTGCGACGAGGTTGAAAGCATCTGGCGGGTATTTGGCGAGATGACAAAAACCTTTCCGTCGGCTCAATTTGAAGTCGTTGACATCCTCATACGCATGTTCGTTAATCCGGTACTACAAGGCGATTCGGCTTTCTTTGGTAAGGTATGGGAAGCGGAAGCGCGCAAGAAGCAGGAGCTGCTCCAGAAACTCAGTCTTACCGAAGCTGACCTTCAGTCAGGAGATCGTTTTGCTGACTTACTTCGCCAACAAGGCGTCGAGCCGGAAATGAAGGAAGGCAAGAACGGTCCTATCTATGCCTTTGCCAAGAACGACGGCTTTCTCAAGAACCTGCCGGAACATGAGAACGAGACGGTATCGCTGCTGGCCCAAGCGCGCCTGGGCGTGAAATCCACGATCCAGCAGACGCGTGCCGCCACGCTCGGGTGGATGTCTTCACGAGGCGCTTTGCCGGTCTATATCCGCGCGTACGGTGCAAGAACAACGCGCCCAAGTGGTGGGGATGGCAGTAACTTTTTGAACATGAAGAAAGCCGATCCCGACATGCCGCCGGATGATACGAACACCAATCTCAAAGGAGGCATCTGCGCGCCTGAAGGCTACCTGCTGGCACCGATCGACTCATCACAGATCGAGTGCCGCCTGTTGAATGAGGTAGCGGGCCAGCACGATGTTATCGAGAAATTCCGCAACGGGGAAGACGTCTATTCCACCGTGGCGTCAGCGTTCTACGGCTATCCCGTTAACAAGAACGACCATAAAACCGAACGCCAGGTCGGCAAAGTCGTGGAGCTACAGGCCGGCTATGGCTCCGGTGGCGCCAAGATCCTCGCCACGCTCCGCAACAAGGCTAAGATCATCCTTCCGCCCGAACGCGGCAACGACCTGCGAGACGCTTACCGCAATACACACCCCGCCGTCGTGAAACTCTGGTGGGAAGGCGGCCGGATGCTGGAGCGCCTGGCAAACAGGGAATCATGCAGCTGGGGCCCAGTGGAAATTCGTGATGGGCGTATGTGGCTGCCGAATGGATCCCCGATCATCTTCGATACACTCCAGTGGCACCACGATGAGGAATCAGGCGAGCATTACTGGCGTCTAAAAACTCGCAAAGGATGGGAAAAAACATACGGCGCGAAAGCTGTCGAAAACCTAATTCAGGGATTGGCCTGGAATCTCGTTTCCGACGCAATGGTACGGATCAACCGGCTGGGCTATCGAACGCTCAACTGCCCGTATGATGAACTGTTAATTCTCATACCTCGCGATGGACAAGAGGCTCAACATCTGCAAAGGTGCAAGGATGAGATGACGAAGCCGCCGCCATGGCTTCCCAATCTTCCTTTAGGCTGCGATGGCGAGCTGCGAGAACGTTATGGATGACCTACAACCCCCGCGACGACTTCGCTAAATCAATTCAGGCTTGCTACGAAGAACTTCGAAAACGGCCAAAAGAGACGTGGCCGAAATTCTTGCAAAAGAGGAAGATAATGCAGAATGATGCGCGCGAACAAGAACGACAAAAAGCCAGAAAAACTGCGTTTGAAAAGTGGTTGGAAGAACCGATGGTACGGCTTGGTATGAGCATGATTCCTGCCGGTGAAAAAGACGATGCGCTGAAGATGCTTTTGCAAAGCGCGTTTGATTCCGGATTCAACACGGGTGGGGGGGTGATGGCGCTAGAGATGCTTCATATGGCTATGAAACCTCGCGCTGCGGATGGCCTGTAAATGAACTACACAATAACCAACTTCGACCAAGATCGAGACGGCATGAATGCGGTTGTGGTTCGCGCTGAGCTTTCTACCCGCGAAGATTTCGACAAACTGATAGGCAAGCTCTTTACCTATCGAGATGAACACTACCCACAGAAGGATGAGAAGAAATGAGCAACCAGGATTTCCAAAACTTTTCGATCCATAACGCACCGGGCAATCCGCTCGACGGACAAGTTCCACATGGCTATTCGCCGGTTGTACTAGCTGAAGAACCCAAGCGCCGCGGTCGGCCGAAGCGCGATCCCAACGTACAAGCCGCTGAAGCCCCGCAGAAGCGCAAGGCGCGTAAAGCTGAGCCCGAAACCGTCGAGCCACCGGACGACATCCAGTGCATCTTTCGAACGTTGCAGGCGCCTGACATGGAGGTATTTGCGAAAGCGTACGAGCTTTTGCGTCCCTACGAAGGCCGGGGCCGGGTGCTTGCGGTTTTGAACCAGGTGCTTTCGTAAAGTGGCGGGCACATTTACCCAGCTGGCGGCATTCCTCAGCTGCGAACACGCGATGTATCGCAGGTATATCAAGAAAGACCTTGGGCCCTATGTGCAGTCGCCCGAGGCTAAATTCGGAGAGGACGTTCACAAGGCTTTCGAGCGTCGGATAGGTTCTTGCGAGCCTCTCCCCGACGGCGTTCCGGATGGAAAAGGGAACGTCGTCGACTTGCGCCAGTGGGAATGTTTTGCGGCCCCCTTCGACGGACTGCTTCCCCAAGTGGAGCAGAAACTGGGAATGACGAGAACCCGAGCCTCAACCGGCTTCTGGGATAAGGATGTATGGTTTCGCGGCAAGAACGACGTCACGGTCATTCAAGGCGATACCGCGTACCTGTGCGACTTTAAGACAGGAAAATCGAACTATGAAGACCCGTTCGAGCTTGAGACTAACGCCCTCTTGCTCAAGGCGAAGAAGCCGGGGTTGAAGAAGATCGCCGGCTCATACTGCTGGCTCAAGGAAAACCGGATGGGCCAGCTCTACGACCTGTCCGACTTCGACGGGACCTGGAAGCGCATTTGCGCCCTGATGGGGCAGATCGAGGCCAAAACAAAAACGGGCGATTTTGCGAAGCACAAGTCGGGGCTCTGTGGATATTGTTCCGTGGAAGATTGTCAGCACAGGTTTGTAGCGAGGAAATGATGAACGCAAAACTATTCTATCCAGAATGTTACGCTTTGGTAAGTGGCGGCAAAGATAGCCTTTCTGCCGCTGAAGTTTTATCACGTGCTGGAAAATTAGTTGCGTGCGTGTCGTTTGAAACAGGAGTCAGCACTCCAGATTGGAAAGCCTTCGTCATCAAGACTTGCGCGGATCGTGGATGGCCGTTAGAATTTTATGCGACCGATTCGAGTTACGACGATCTGGTTATAAAATATGGCTTCCCCGGTCCCGGCAAGCATGGAATTTTTATGAACTATCTCAAGGGCCGTGGAGTGCGAAAATTCAAAAAAGCCCACCCACGCGGTGTGTTGGCTTCGGGTACGCGGCTTAATGAAAGCAATAGACGGCTGATTAACACCAAGCCCGTGAGTGTTTGGGAAAACGTGCCGATTTTAACCCCAATATATAACTGGTCAACAGAACAAACTTGGGAGTTTTTTTGGGAATGCGGATTCACACGAGCGCCGGCTTATGATACACTAACTGTAAGCGGAGATTGCCTATGTGGGGCATTCGCCAGACAGGGCGAAGCTGAAATTATGAGCCTGCATTATCCAGGAATCGCAGAACGTTTTCACTCTCTAGAAAATGAAATAAAAAACAAACATCCTACTCGCTGTAAATGGGGCTGGGGATGGAATCAGCCTCGTAAAAAATCTGCAAAAGAGGCATCAATTTGCGTTGAATGTGGCGATGCCGATCCAATAGCGTTGGCGGCAGAGTAGTGAGGCCGAAATGAAAACCCCCGAATCATATGAGAAAAAAGAAATCTGCGCCTACCTCGACTCGATCGGAGCTTGGTACTTCAAGCCGACCACGATGGGGTTCGGCAAATCCGGCGTGGCGGATATTGTGGGATGCTACCGTGGGCGCTTTTTTTCAGTTGAAGTAAAGCGGGAAGGTAAACAGCCGACTAAGCTCCAGGTAAAGCGAATAGATGAGGTAGAACTTGCGGGCGGTTTCGCTTGTTGGGGAACCGCTGAGAGAGCTATCCAATTAATAAAGCAGTGGATTGCATGAGCGCTTTCTACCATGACCCCCAATCCAACACCTTGATCTACCCCCGCCACGCGTTGATCACGCAAACGATCCCAGAGGCGCAGGAGATCAACGGGCAATATGTTGCGGTCCCTAGGAACCTGCATAACCTGCAGGTTTTGCGCCACTATAATTTTCCGGTGACGCCGGTAATAGATGATACCAACTACGATTGGCCGCGCAATACCAGAACGGTGCCGCATCCCTATGAGTCGCAGAAGATCACAACCAACTTTCTGATCCTGCACCCACGCTGCTTTTGCCTGACCGACATGGGCGGGGGAAAAAGCCTTGCTGCAATGTGGGCGGCTGACAATCTTATGAAATGGCACCGGCCCGGTGAATTCCGCGCCCTCATTGTCTGCCCGCTTTCCATCCTCCAGCAGTGGAGCAACGGCATCTTCGAGCATTTTCTGGGCAAGCGCACCGCCGTGATCCTGCATGGATCCGCTCAGAAGCGGCTGGAACTGCTCAAAAAGCCGGCGGACTTCTATCTCTGCAATTACGACGGCATCGGGGTGGGTGCGCATACCCGCAAGAAGATCGAACTGGACGGCTTCTCCAAGGCGCTGGCCGATCGCAAGGATATCAAGCTTGTGATTGCCGACGAAGCGTCCGCCTATAAGGACGCGCAGACCAAGCGCCACCGCTTGGCGCGACTGATCATCGGCTGGCGCGATTATCTATGGCTCATGACGGGCACCCCTACCCCCAACGAGCCTACCGACGCCTATGGCTTGGCGAAGATGGTGAATAACGCGCAAGGCAAGTCGTTCACCGCCTTCCAAATGGAAACCATGGTCAAGAAGCCGTTCTCGACTTGGGGGTGGGATCCACGCCCCGACGGCTACGAGAAAGCCCGCCAATTGCTTCATCCCTCCATCCGCTTCGACATAAAGGACATTTGGGATGGTCCCGAGATGACCACCGAGCAGCGGCATGTGGAGCTGACACCCGAGCAGAAGAAGCACATGGCCGATCTCAAGCGCGACATGATCGTGGTTGCCAAGTCGGGCAAGGCCATCACGGCGATCAACGCCGCGGCGGCGCGCACCAAATTTATCCAGATCGCCCTTGGCGCCATCTATGACGGTAACCACAAAGTCCATCTGATCGACGCCTCCCCGCGCGTGGCCGAACTCAAGAATGTAATGGAGCAGGCACCAGGAAAAATATTGATCTTTGCGCCCTTGACAAGTGTGGTGGAGATGTTGTATAAGGAGCTTAAAGGGACGACAACCTGCGAGATCGTGAATGGAAATACCAGTCAGAAGGATCGAGCCCGGATATTTCAAGCTTTCCAGCAAGAACCCGAGCCGAGAGTTCTCATTGCTGATCCCGGCACGATGGCACATGGGCTCAACCTTTGGATGGCTACGGCCGTTATCTGGTACGGACCTTGCGACAAGACCGAGCTATATTTGCAGGCCAATAAAAGGGCACATCGGCCAGGGCAAAAGTACCCTGTAACAGTGGTGCAACTCGTCTCTAATAAACTGGAAGCAGGCATTTTCCAGACGCTTGAAACAAACACGCTCAACCAGAATTTTCTCTTAGATTTGATCAAGGAGGATGAATTCTAATGTTTGGAAGAATCATCGCAACAGGCTTGATTTTGGCAATCTATCTGGTACTTGCTGCGGCTTTCGGTCCGATCGCCGCACTTGTGACCGGCAAAGCCGCCGGGCAGCAATTTGCCAATGATGATGGGGCGTTTCTAGTAACGTCCTATACTTTTTCTCTTATGTCAGGAGGTGGGATCGTGCTGCTTTTTTCGTTTTTGCTAGCTGTTGTCGCTATCTGGTTTGGGCCGATAAAGCGCTGGGTTAAAACGCTGGTAGCGCTGATTTTGGTCTTGCTGCTCGCAGCGAACCAGCATTCATATGCGTTCTTCGAGAAGACGGAACGCACTGAAGCCTATACCATTATGCCGAACGAATCAGCGTTCTGGATCCCTGATGTTGGCGCGAACAAGGATAGCCAGGCTCAGCTCGAAAGTGAAGCCTACCTCAACCAGAACAAGCTCGCAGTAAAGCGCTTTCTTATCCCCCACCAGAAGCTGACGAATTCCGGCGGCTATCTCGCATGGGATTACTACGTTCCAACCGGGCGCCTGATCATTCTTGACCGTACCCCTTATTCGCGTGAGTGGGTTGATGCCGCTGACCGCGGTACGTCGCATACCAAGGAAGGCTTCCCCTGTCAGAGCAAAGAAGGACTGAACATTGTTGCAGGCGTTTCGATTGGCGCATCTGTAGCTGAACGCGACGCAGCTAAGTTTCTCTATCGATTTGGCGTGACCCCACCGAAGGGCGAGCGGACATCTGGTGAGGTCATCTTTACATCAGTTTATTATGGCCGTTCCGTACGTGAAGTCATGGATGATGTAGGTCGCAAGAAAGTGCAGACGCTCGTTTGTTCCGAGATTGCATCACGTACCTTCGATCAGGCCAATGAAGATACCAACAAGATCATGGAAGCCGTTGAAGCAAAAGCACGTGAGTATTTCAGTTCAGTCGGCGTGACCCTTGATTTTATCGGCTGGGGTGACACTTTCGAATTCGACAAGGATGTCCAAAAAGCCGTTAACGACGCGTATGCGGCAACCAAGCTTGGTCCTGCTCTTGTCGTCCTGCAAGCTCTTGCTAACCTGAAAGTGCAGGAAGGTCTCGGCAAGGGGCTTAGCGAAAAAGGCCCGCCGATCGTGGTTACACCAGGCATGATTGACGCACTTATCGGCTTAGCCAAACAACCGGCACCCCAACAGTGAGATATTCATGCCCCGCAAAAAAGCAGAAGCCGAAGTCCCTGCTGAAGCTGCCCAGCCCCAACCGCCGGCAATCATCGCCGATACTGATGAGAATATGGTGGCGCGCTATCTGGCTTTGAAGGCGTGGATCGAAGGGGAGAAGAAGCGCTTTGACGCCTATCTCGAACCCCATAAGGGTGAGATGGATGCGATCGAGGGCGAGTTTCTCAAGCGCTTCAACGAGCGTGGCCAAGATGCGTCGCCGACGGAGCATGGAACGGCGTATAAATCCGTGCTCATGAATGTAAAAATTACCGATCGCGACAAGCTTCTCGATTTATGCCTCGATAATTGGGCAGAAATCGGCGGGGATATGCTTATAATTTCTGCCCAGAAAGATGCCGTCAAGTCTTGGATGGAATCGCATGAGGGGCATCCGCCAACTGGCGTTGAAGTATCACACTTTACGCGAGTTAATGTGAGGCGTGCATAATGCTTCCTGCCTACATAGAGCGACACATTTTTCCAGAACCAATGTCAGGCTGCTGGTTATGGGATGCAGCACACTATTGGACTGGTTATGGAAAATCGTCTTGGAAAGGAAAAGCTATCCAAGCACATAGAATTGTTTACATCTTTTTGCGTGGAGAAATAGCGCTAAGGCTAGACTTAGATCATCTTTGTCGTAATAGATCGTGCGTAAATCCTGATCATTTGGAGCCTGTTACGCGGCGTGAAAATCTACGACGTGGTGATGGATGGTCGGGCATAGGATGCGACAAACACACTGCCAGCACGGACATTTGCTTGAAGGAGCAAACCTGATTTTAAGTAAGAAAGGCCATAGGAGGTGTCGTATTTGTGAAAACGCATACCAAAGAAAGTGTAACCACAAATACGATCGTAAGAGAAATCCAAAATGATCCATCGCAACCACGGCGATATCAGCTTCGAGTGCGATACTTGCGGCGAATTATTCGATACCAACTTCCATGATTGGGTTGCGGCTTGGAATTTGGCCAAGCGCGAGGGATGGAGATCGAAGAAAGTTAACAATGAATGGGAGCACGTTTGCCCCGAATGTGAAAACAGGAGCTAGAAATGGATGCCGCGTTTTTAGCGATTATGAACCGCAAGGTAAAACGATCAAACAACAAGCTACATTATCGCTGCAAAACGCATACTATGAGCAAACGCGAATATGAAGAATTAAGCCGCGAAATTTATATTGCAAATTGCTATCTTACGGCCAAAGAAAAACGTGAACTTCCAAAGGAGTCTACATGAACCAACCCGCTTTACCAACCTACCTCCAAAATCGAGGCACTCGACGGCTTGTCGACGACGCCACCGCCGGGCTCGGGACATCTCTCCCGGCGCACATCTCGACTGAGGGCGGCGTGTTTACCCTTATCGACGCAGCCGGAAACCCCAAACGGTTGACGTTCAAAGCCCAGGATGGGCGCGAGTACCAGCAGCCCTTCCTTGACGCCTGCGTCGTCGACCTCAACGCTGCGGTCTCCAAGCTTTATTATGGCGGCAAGAAGTACAATCCGGACTCTACCGACGCACCAGTATGTTTCAGCGCCAACGGCGACGTGCCGAGCAACGACTCGGCTCAGAAGCAGGCCCGCACTTGTGCGGAATGCAAGTGGAACGAACGTGGTTCAGCCACGTCGGAGAAATCCGGCGCCTCGATCAAGGCATGCCGGGACGAGAAGTGGCTGGCCTTGATGGTTCCACAGGCTGAAGTGGATACTGTCTTCCGGTATAAGATCACTCCCGGCTCGTTCAAGAAGTGGAAAGCCTACACTGAGCTTTTCAAGAAAGGGCCAACCGACATTTCGGATGTCGTGACGCGCTTCGAGTTCGATCCGGATGAGCCGAACACGATCAAGTTTGCCGCGGTGTCTTACATCAGCGAGCAGACGGCTATGGCGGCCTCCCAGGCCCTCGCCGCCAAGGCTACGGATGCGATCGTAGGGCGCGACCAGGCTGTGGCTCAGATCGCGGCGCCGGCCGCGCAGCAGGCTTTGCTGGGCCCTACGCAGGGGCAGCAGACGACGTTCGTGCCGGCTGCCCCACTGAATATACCGGTTGGGCAGTCCCCTTCTGTGGAGGGTGCGGTTCCCCAATCGATCCAAACTACGGCTGCAACTGTGTCTCCTACTGAATCGGCTCCAGCCCCCGGCCGCCGACGGCGTAACGCCGCGAACCCAGCACCGGCTCCAACGCAGCAGAACCTACCGCTGCAGGCGCCATTCCCCGTCAACCCACCTCCGGCCATGGCCAATCCAGCACCGCCCGCCAGCCCTCAACCTACGTTCGGTATCCAGCCTGGTGTGGCTCCGGATCCAGCGCTGACGGCGACGCTTGCGCAGTTCTTTCCGGGGAATCGCTGATGGCTGAAATCGACGACGTCCGATGGATTGGAGAGCGCATCGGGTATGGCAACCTGATGCACTTGGCGCAACGCGCATGGAGGCAGAAGCTTACTGAGAAAAACATGCAAGGTGGTGAGTTTGCCGTTGGCTGCTGCACCACTTTCGTCGTGAAATGTCCCTGTCCTGAAGACGGCAAGGACGCCAACGGCCATTGCGACTGGTGCTGCGGTTCCGGCTGGGTCACTAAAAAGGTGCTTGCCGCGATGGAGGAAGCCAGAAAATGAAAAACTGGATTCCTCATTTCGATTTTCACAATGAACGTTTGTGGCCTCCAGGGGATCACCCACTCCACTGTTTGTTTCACGATGCGCGCTTGAAAGTGGCTAACGGCGAGTGGAACTATAAAAAGGCGCTCGAATACGCCGAATCCGTGCGCGGAGATAAAAATGAAAATAAAGCAGCGCCTTGACGCCATCATGCGGGACGGCAACCTGACAGTTGCCGATCTCGCGCGCTGGTTTGAGCGTCCGCATCCGACTGTCCGCGGCTGGACCAAAGGGGGATCCGTCGGAGGGCCTCCTTTGGATCGGCACGCGATCGAGGTGGCACTTGCCAAGCTTGAAGACATGCTCAAGAAGAAGCGCGGGCTTCCGGTTCCGCAGATGTCGCCAGCTAAACGGATTGAATATTTGGAAGCGCGGCGCTGATTATGGATATCGTCGACCAACTGAAGTTGATGCTGAATGGCCGCGTTATCGTCTTTCCGAATGACCAGACGATAATCGCAGCTATTCAGGAGATCGAGCGGCTACGCAATGAGTGCGCACACCTTCAATTCTGCTTAAACAGCCGCGATGAATATCTCGGCAGCATCGGAAAGTGGGAGGCGTACTGCGCCACATTGCCAGCGGGAAAGGCTGGCATTGCGGGCGGATGGGCCGACGCTCATGAGCAAAGTGCGTCAGGCGTGAATAACAAACCCGAAGGCGTGCCATCCAAACAGAAATAGCGCTATCGCGTCAATGAAGGCACGTGCAAGCTACCTCCACCGCCGGAAAGCAGCGTAAGCGCGCCAATAAGGCAGAGGATAAGAACGATGCACCATATGGCCAACTCGATCTTGTCGGGAATCGGGACGAAAAGCTTGACCACGTAGAGGGCGAGCCAGACGACACCCAGGAGAACGATGACGCCGATCAGAAGCCATAATATCGAAACTGCAAGAGCAACCATTTGAGGCTCCTAGGGGCTATTGCCCGGTTCTAGTAAGAACTGTGACCACGACACCAACAATTGCCGCAATAGCGGCACCGGCGGCTATCATCGAGAATATGAATGCTGTCGATGTTTCCGATTTCCTCGCGCTGCCGGCTAAAATTTCACGTACGGCTGCCTGCAGCTCGTTCCTGGTAGCGTATATACCACGTTCACTGTTGATTTGTTCACGCAATTCGTTAGCTTTTTCGTCCTTGTAGGTCTGGATCTCACGCGCCAGTCCCAACGCCACTTCATCCGCGCGCTCCTTGATCTTCAGGGCTTTTTCGCGCTCGACATTGACTTCAGAATAGCGCCTGTCGTTGGCATCCGTAATAGCCTGCAAGTGTTCTTTGAGCGATACACTATTTTGCTGGCGCTTGGTGCGGCGGCGGGGCACGACTCCATTGCTCCATACGATCAATACGAGAAGTGAGATTTCCAAGCACTTCCTTGAGAGGGTATGTTTGCCCCAGGTCTCTTTTCAGTTCTCCGATCTCATTTCGCACCTGGATGATGGATGTAGAATTTATTCCCAGCCGCGTATCCACTTCCTCATGTGTTGCCGCAAGCCCGATTCGCGCCTCCATCTTGGAAATCTGCGAATCCAGCCTGACGGTGAACTCCCGGTGCTCCTGCAGCCTGAGAAAATCCTTTTCGACCAACGCCAATCGAGCCGATAGTTGGTTCTCGATCCTTTCGTGTTCCCGTATGCGTATGGCTTCCAGTTCGCGAGTGCGGGCAATGATCTGTTTTTCCAGGCGGTCTATGTTGGCATTGACGCCCGACCATGCCACTCCCCAGAAAGCCTGAAGCAATGCTACAATGATTCCCGCCGCAATGCTTATATAAATCGTAGTATTTCCGTTTCCGTTCCCATTTTTAGGAGCAGACATTGCCAGCCTCGTATTTCCAACCTTCTTCGGGGGCCGCACAAGGAGCCCTCCCTCCTAATATCACGAAAACCAACTGTGGTTTGTATTTTTTTCACGCTGCTCGGCTTGGAGTTCCTTGATTTTCTGTCGATAACTCTCGTTATCCTTCTTGGCGTGGTTAGCCATTACTTGAAGCCCGGCTAAGAAAGCCCCGAATGCCAGCACGATGAACCCGAGAAAAGAGCGAACCCAGGAGAAGTTGAAGAAGTAGCCTACGACCAAGGCTATGGCGAGGATCACGAAGCCGAGCAGGTACCATTCTGCCAAGTAGACGAACTCGGAGAGCCCTGAGAAAGCATCGACAATCCGCTGCTGAACCGAGTCGAGAAGCTCCTTGATCACGGTTTTTCCTCTGCTTTAACAGCGGCTACGGCTATTTCTTTAGTCGCTTCTGCCGTAGCGACCGCGGCCGCCACACGTGGAGGCGCAGCGTCAGGTACTTCAACCAGCTCCAGCGGCTTGGATGTCGAGCGGCGAAGCGCCTCATTCATGGCGCCGGCCGCGGAGATGATGAGCGGTAGCATCGGTTGCACCCAGCGGTATTTGTCTGGGAGCAGGGGGAATAGCGGGGATAGATCGAACGTGCCGAGAGCCGTGAGGGCGGTTAGGAGAAGCCCCAATCCCTGCAGAAAGCGTGCCCAGAGGATCGACTCGGACTTACGCCATAGCAGGATTTCCATCGGCTCGATCTTGGCGAAGAAGCCTGCCATCCACGGCTTGGTCTTCAGCCACTTCCGGCCGCCGGCCGCATAGGCGGCGATCAGAAGCGCCAGGATGGCGATGGTGACAAAGAGAATCACACCACGCGTCCAAGCCAGAAGCCCAGAATTCCTCCGACGATAAGCGTGGCACCGAAGGTCTTGGGATGTGCGGCAAGCAGGCTTACGACTGCCGGGATCGTCCCAATGTCGCGTACGGCTATGTCCCAAGCGTTCTGCCAGCGTGACGGGGTAGGAGAAGATGGCATGCTCATGTTTCGGTTCCTTCGCCTGCATCGGCCCTTACATCGATTCGCCCGATCTTGGGCAGCCCTACGCCTTTCGGCCAATAAAATCCTACCATGCGATTTAGCGGCTCGGCCTGCCGGCAAACTTGGTCCGATTGGTTGCCGCCAAGAGCGAGCACGTGGCTATCGTCGAGATGCCCAACGTAGAAGAAGCAATGGCCGGTTCCTGAACTGGGCGAGCCGCGCCACATCGTCGTGATGGCGCCGTAAGCAGGACCGTCCAGCTTCACAAATCCGGGATGATGTTCAAAAGATCGAGCCATGGCAGAGCGAGATCCAGCAACGCCAGTGGACTCAAGAGCAGCATTAACAAATATGGCGCACCACGGATCCCCCTCCGATCCGCACTTGGCCGGGACGGTATAGCGCGTGATGTCACGGTTTTCTCCGGTCTCATGGAAACCCACCTCCTTGGCGGCCCACGCCATCCATGGTGGCGTTTTCGCAGCAGGCGCATCCGGTTGCGGAGCAGGGGGTGAAACGGGCTTCGAACCCCCAAAGAGGGCTTTTATCAGCCGGGAAAGCCAACTATCGGATAGAACCGGAGGAGGCGCAGCTTTCCCCACGCTGCCAGCCGCCATCTTGAGCGCCAGCGCCTTGACGTCGTTCACCCTGGTGGTCCAGCCGCGGCCAAACCGGGGCCAAGTGCTCAGTCCTCGAAGGAAGTTCAACCGCTCCACCGAGATGGAGTTGACCGTACCCACAGGAGGCGAAGTCGATGCTGCCGCGATCGTCTGGGGCCCGATCTCGCCATCCTGTTCGACACCGACAAGCCCCTGCAGAACCTTGGCGGCTCGTCCCACGCCTGAGTTGACCCCATAGTCGAAAACCGCATAGTCGACGCCCGCAGGGAGATCATCGCAGCGCATCTTGTCCCAATAATTCTGCTTATAGATTTTCAGAACTTCGGTTTGTGGGGCGTTCCACACGTCAGAGGGAAGCCCGAGCCTGGATCGACGCCAGACGTCCCATTCCCGCTGCGTGATCCCGCGCGAGGTACGCCCACCTGGATCCTGCGGATCATCATCGTTGCCACCTTCGTGCTCAAGCAACGGCCCGATGCAAACGTCGAAGTTCTTCACGGCTGGTCCCTTCGGTTCGAAGGCGCTCTGCGTGTACTCCATGCCCGATCGTCTCGATATTCAGATACGGCCACGCGCGTACGATGTTTCACCTTCTTAGCATACCGCACTTTATGCTTTACTTTCGCAACTTTCGTACGCTCAGGCGCCTCATATCTCGGATAAGACGCCAGTTGGACATGGTTCGGATCGAAGCCCTTGTAGGGGCGCACCAGCCCGATCTTGGGCCCGAAGATGTCGAGGAAGGAGAACAGCGAGTGCGCCGAGCCCTTGACCGGCACGATATCCACAGCGCGGCCATGTCCATATCCCTTGGTGGCGCGCGAGTTGCCGTGAACGCTATTGCCAGTACGTGCTTTGAGCCCGCTGGCAATCGATTGTCGGTAATCGTCGCGAAAGCCGGCCAGCATGGACCACTCAATCCCCTTCTCGTCGGCAGCCTGTCCGAACGTGACCAAGCGCTCCTTCAGCTCCGGCGACATACCGCCAATCGCGTAAGTGCAGACATCCATCCCGAGCCGGCGGGCGGCAGCCTGGTCCTTCCAGGTGAAGTCGCCTGAAGCATCCCGCTTTTCCGGCGTGCGCTTGTAGACGTCACAGAGATATTCGTCCGCCGTCTTGGTGACGCGGATCGGATCCCGCTGTGGTTCCACGCGGCTATAGACTTCGGCCTTGTCTTCTTTCTGAACGATCGGAACCGGTTTGGGCTTATGCTTGTTGGTGGAATGGATGACCATACCGGTAAACACTCCCAGCAGCGTGCAGGCTGCCAGGATCCAAAGCTTCTCTCTCATGTTTACGCCCCCGTTCTGTCGTAGAAGCACAAAGCTCCATTATTCCCGTCCGCCGCCGGGTTGATGCACACGTGGTACCGCTCGTCCTGGGATTGCTTGAACTGATATTTGTAGAAGACGTTGCCGGTTGGCTTGTAGCGCGCCCCATAACCCCACTGGGGATCGGTGATAAACTCGATATCCACGTCATTCACAGGCTTGCAGTCTTTTTGTGAGCAGCAAGCCGGATCGTACCACGTCGGGAGCCCGTTTATCCCGTGTTCATGTTCTTGCCCGTAGGCGGCAACTCCGATTATACAGACAAGTAGCGTGAACAGCGTGATACGAAGCATGTAACCCCCTTGGTTCATCTACTTCCGTACCACACTTTTTTCGTGTTGCCTATCAGGGGGCGTAGGGGTTCACTTGGTTGTTTTGGCCGGCACGGTAGGCAGCATTGGCCCCCGCGCGCCAAGGTGTCGAATTACGCACCAGCGCTCTTGCAGGCTTGTTCAGCGCGTACATCCCCACTCTTGTATAAGGAACTGCACCGCCAATAATTCCCGCCGCTAATGCTGGATTATGGAGCCATGCCGCCCCCATCGCGCTTCCACCAAATAGACCCATCGCCGCAATACGCTCTGACGTTCCACTGGTGGGTAACGTGCTGGGAAGTACTTTCTGGGCAGCTTCTCCGAAAGTTTGCATGAGAGCGTCCCCGCGGGCAAATGCGCCGTGCCCTACAGTTTTATCCCCATTTTTAACAGCCTGCAGAAGATCGCTAGGAGTAAATATGCCGGCACTTGTAGCGCGTCTGCTGGCCGCATCGCGCATTCGCGCATACATGGCCCAGCCGTTATTGATGGCTTGCAACTCTGCGCTATGCGCGGGATTTACTCGCTCCAAATTCGTACGCAAAGCAGTAACAACATTGCCGACGGCTTGTCCTAATTGGCGCTGTGCTGGATTAGGTGACGCACTATAGTTTTTAGCGTAGTAGCCGAGTTCGCTTTCCACTTTCTTCAGCATCGGGCCGGCCATTGGAGCGGGCGGTCCAAGATGCTGATTTATGATCGTATGAAACTGTTGCGCCAGCGCTGGCGGCAACGTGGCAACTTTAGTAGCTAGAATATTTCGCCAATCGGTGTGAAAACCAGCGTCAGGGACAAATTTTATCTGCGGCAGCAAACTATCATAAGCAGCACCAAGCTTGGTTCCGACGTCTTTAATAACCTCGTGCCCTGCTGCACCCTTCGCAACCGTTTGCCCGATCGGTTCAAGCGCCTGATTGCCGACCGCAGTATTAAAGCTCTTGATAGAACGCTCTTGCCCCGATTTCATGAAAGAGCCGAGCACGGGGATACTGCTCGCTGCGTCTTCCAGCTTCTTGAACACTCCTTTGGGTCCGATCATCATCTGGCCGGGCGTCATCTGCACACCGGCTTGTTCCAGCATCTTTTGTTCAGGCCCGAGCTTAAAAGGCGCCGCAACAGTTTTGCCGGCAAGGTTGATCGGATCGGTATAAGAGCCTGCCGTCTGCAACCCACGTCCAATGGTGCCCGCGACGTCGGCAGTCTTGGCCGCACCGGCAAGCTCTGCGCCCTTAGCTCCAGCTCGCACGCCTGCTCCAGCCCCCGTCAGGGCAAGCGACAAATCCGCCAGCACGCCGACGGGATCTTCGGCCATGCTGCGCTTGACATTATCCCAGCCACCATAGCGCTCCTTGAAATGGTGCCCAACGGCTTCGGCATACTTCTCATGTTCGCCTGGATTGGTCAGTCCGGTATAGCTGCCAGCTTTCTCAAGTACGCCCAAGCCGAGATTCTTCAAGTTCGTGGCGGTGTCGATCGGATGGATAACCGGTTGCACCATGCTTTTGCCGAACTCGACAAGGCTGTGGCCGGAATTTGAGAGCGCAGCGCCAGGCACGTCGGACCAAGAATAGTTTTTAGGCGCTGCGGGTTCTTCCTTAGCTGGAGGTGGCGTAGCACTAGTCGCCCATGGAGCATCCGGAAGTTCGCTCTTGGTTAACCATGGAGCATCTTCGAGTTCGGCCATAACCTAGTCCTTTGCAGCTTCCCACTCTTTACCGTTCCAAACACCCCAACCTTGTTTGAACTGCTTGCGCTCGCCTACTTTCGGTTCTGTCGAGCCTCCAAGAGGACGCCCAAGTTCGGCTTCAATTGCTTCCTTCGAGTAACCCTGCGCAGTCAGCGACTTTGCGCGACGCTCCATGGCGCTTTCGATGATCTTCGTTTGTCGCTTTAGATTGCCTTGGATCACATCCGGCTGTGTGCCAGGATTAATGTCCTGCTTTTCCCACTCAGCCGCTTCTGTTTGAGTCAGCGCTGAACCAAACAGCTTGTGACGTACCGTATTGCGATACGCTTGATACTGTTGCCACCAGTCGGCAGCATCTTTATTGCCCATACCTAGTTGCCGAGCAGCCCAGTTGGCAGCATCGCCCACTCCAGATGAACCCCATCCTGAGTATTCAGGCTTGAAGCCGGTGGAGAGTGAATCGAGCGTCTGGAAGGTTTGTGCTTTCTCGCCAAGGTCCTTCTGGATCGGTGATGGAAGCGGCTTTCCGCTTGCAGGCGTTTTTCCAGCAAGCACAGCAGCGCGATAGTTTTCTAACTCCGCATTTCTACGATCCTCATTTTTCAATCGCTGCTGCCGGTAAGCCTCATTCGCCTTAAACTGATCCTGATGAAACTGAGCCTGCTGATCAAGCCGCTTAGCCGCCTGTTCGATCGACTGCTGCTTGATCCCGGCTGCCTGCTGCTCCCTGAGCGCCTCCATCCCCTTCATACCGCCTTGGCCGATGGCAGCCATTGGGCTTGTTGGTAAACCGCGTGCGTCACGCGTCCCCGCAGCCGCCATGGTTCCAAGGCCGGCTTGGACCAAGGCCATCCACGGATTGTCGATCAGATCTTTCCCTCGCTTCGGCATGCTGGCGGCATAAGGATTTGCCCCGTTGGTGCTTCCTTGATCCGCCCGAAGATAGGATGGATGTTCGCCGTCATTGGATGAATCACCTTCATCATCCAGACGCGTGCTGCTGGCGATCGGCGACACGCCATCTTGTGGCGCTACAGGCGATTTGCCATTGCCCAGCGTTGGAAACTTATAGCCGATGGGAATGCCTCCAGGAGGCGTGCTGCTACGAATGCCTTCGAGCGTATCATCAAGCCAGGTGTTTTCTTTCGCAATGCCCGGCGCTTCAGCAGATTGAAATGATGCACCATAAGAAGGCCGTGCATAGTCAAGAAAGGGAACTGCTCCGGCAGCTTCGAACTTGCCAGCGTAAGGATTAACGCGACCGCCGGATGCCTGCATGGTTGGCGATTCAGAAATAGGCGTTTCCTCAATCGGAGGAGTTTCCACTTTCTTTTTGCGCGTTTGCTTTGATGCGGGCTTGGATCTACTTTTGATAAGATTGCCTTGGTTATCAAATTTGCGCAGCGGGTTAGACGGCAGCGCCGTCGCGGTCTCATTAGCTGCCGCACCCGATTCGACTTTAGCAGCTTCCGCCATTTTTCGAGCTTGGCGCGTAGCCGCTGCTTTTGCCGCTCGTTGCGCAGCGCTCTCACCCTCACGCAGGAATCTTTCAATCTCCAGCTTTGTTTTATCCGCCACATCGGTGGGAGGTATAATTGGCCTTCGAGGCTTATAGATGCTAGATCCAACATATGAACCAGCTGCGCTGCCGACTGCGTATCTTTTTGCTTCTGCGTTATCCAGGTGGCGTCTTGCAGTAAGATACGCTTCAATATTTACATCAGATGGTTTTTCATCGACATCAAGTTTGGCTTTATTAAATCTTTCTCTTGCAGCGTCGTAATCATCATTAAGGTAACCCGTGGCTCCGATGGTTCCAAGAGCGCCAGTGTCAACGACTTTCGGTGCGATCTTGCCATGCTGGAATAGTTGCCCGATCGGCGTACCAATCGGCACACCGTTCTTATCAACATTCACGGCAGCGCCAGGATTTTTGAACGGGGTTGAGACAAACGGCTCTTTGCCGCCGCCTTTACGCCACCAATCATTAGTTTTACCGATACGCTCGGCGAGATTTTCCGCAGTCACAGGGCCTGTAGGATTACCAAGAATTTTTTCCGCTTGTGCAGCCTGCCGCGCGGCAAATAAGTCGCCTCCTTTTTTTGCTGTATAGCGCATAATAGCGCCAGCCATAGTTCCACCAAGACCACCTATCTGGTGTCCGTAATCGCGCATCATTCGATCGCGAAATGGCAGATTCTTTTCTGCTTCACGCAGCCGTTCCAAGCCTTCTTTTCGCTCTTGTTCTTTTCTCTCGTTTTCTTGCCCTTGCTGTTCAAGCAAAGTTTGCTGGTTTTTCAATTCCAGCGTTTTATTTGTTTCTGTTTGTGTGGTGGCGCCGAGCTTTAGCTTGTCAAGTTCTTGCTGCCGCAACCTTTCTTGTGCTTCACGATATGCCTTGCGTGCATTTTGCGTTTTAACGCCGGGTAGCCCATCGGGCACGCCTTCATAAAATCCTTCTGCGGCAAGCGCCTTTTGTTCTTTTAGGAGTTCGGGGTCAGGCTGTATATTTGCTGACTGTTTTGGCTGAGTTTTCTTGCCACCTGCAGGCTCCGCTTGTGCGGCATTCGGAGAAGCGTTGCGGATTGCCGAACCGATAATCTGCCCAGTAAGCCCCAAGCCCTCTACCGATCCTGCTGGATCGTTATAGATATCTCGCCATTTCTCTCCGGTTTCCTGTGCAGCCGCTTCTGGATCGCGCTGGCGCCAATCCGCGACGGGGCGGCCGGCAGCCATGCTACGTAGTGGGCCGCGACGCGCATACTCCGGCACCGACGGCGCCAAATCGGGCGTGTCGTGTCCTATTCCCTCCAGAAAGGGCCATGCCGGAGCCTCATCCGGAACACCTCCGTCCGCCATGTGCGAAGCCCGATAAGGCGGCGCGCGGAATTCTTCTATTGGGGCTAGAGCCGCGCGCTTCCTTGCTTCGTGCTGCAGCGCCGGTCCCACAAACGGGTTGGAGCGCGGAATAGGGACATGGCTCGATACCGCTTCCTCACGTGAAGGAGGCATATCGTGCATGGCGCTTTGTGCGAATAGCGGATCTTGTCGCGGTCCCGGCTCGGAAGCAGGCGCCATCTCACCAAAGCGATCGGCGAATGGGTTGGAAACTTCGGGTGTGTCATCATGTCGCACTTCAGGCGCGCTATCTTCCGGATGGTGCTGATACGCGTTTGCCGCTAGTTGCCCGGCCCAGATGGGGCCGGCTTTGCCGACGGCTGGATGCTGCATATAGGCGCCGCTGTCTTGCAGGCGAGTAAAGCGTCCGCGCATCTGTAATTGTGGATCGGGCCGGTTGGTCGGTGTCAGGCGCACAGCGCTTGGACGCAGGGCCGTGGATGCGAACGGGAGCGCCGCCAGCATGTCGGAGCCAAGCGAGCCGGTTTGCGGTACCGGATCCATCGACTCACGGATGTGGCGCAAGGCGCGCAGGAACTTATCGTAATAGGGCGAGTTGCCGCTGTTCTCGTCACCCTTGGCTACACCGCCTTCGGCATAGCTGGATACTGCGCCGCCACGGTTGAGCAGCAAGGGCGCAACTGCTGTCGCCATTTTGACGATGTCGCCCATACCGATGCCACCGCTTCCACTCCCGCCTTGTTGAGGAGACGAAAGCTGGGGAATGTGCGGTTGGATGGCTTGAATTTGCCCGTTAGGGATCATCGATTGCGCCGCAACGTTGATCGGAGCCGAGCCGCTCATCGGTTGCGCGTGAATCCCGCCCACTGCTGGGTTCCCAGCATCCTGTAATTCCTTGATCTCGGCGGAATGGATTTGGTCATCCACGCTGTCTTCGCCGCCGCCATCGGCATAACCAACGACGCCGCCAGACGCATACGGATTCCCCGATGGATCGACTCCCGACGTACCTCCACCGCTTCCACTCCACCATCCGTTCTGATTGCCGACGCCATAAACCCCAGCACCCGCCATCCCGAGCCCGGCGATCGTGCCCCACGGACTTGCGGGCGGATATTTCGTGCCGCCAGCAGTTGTTCCTCCCAGCCCTGGCGCGAGCGCTCCAGTAATGTTGGCGCCGAACTGGGCATTCTGGTAGGGCCACTGGATCGCAGCGAGCTGGTTCTGATATGGCGCATTCATCTGCGCTTGGGCTAGTTGCTGCTGTAATCCACCGGTCCCAAGCATCGCTTGCGAGCCCTGCAGCGCGGCGTTCTGGGCGACGGGCCCGAGCGCCCCGATACCGAAGCCGGCATTCTGGGAAGCCGCTAGAGCAGGTTGATACAAGCCTGCCAATGTCTGACCGGCTGCGAGTCCCTGCTGCTTGGCCAGATCGGCTTGTCCCACCGCGATGCGATCGGCACCGACACCGCCGGCTTGCTGGGTGAGGTTTCCAGTCGTCTGCTGTTGCTGCTGGCCGAAAACATCCTTCAAGCCGGCCATGACGTTGGAAGCGAAGGGATTGAGGAACTGGCTGACGTTATTGCCAGCAAAATAATTTTGAGCTTGATCAAGATAAGGCTGCGCCTGTCCCTGTGCATTCCGCACGCCTTGAAAGGCGTTGTACTGATCCGGAGAGAAACCAGCGACGGGAGCCACCGGGGTGTGGAATGGCGTCTGCGCGACGTTTTGGGCCTGGTTCAAGGACCCAGTAATTGCGCCCGCAGCGTAGGGGTTGGGAGTGTATGTCTGGGTTTGATTAACCGTCGTGGGGCTGGAGCAGAAGGAACCCATGGCCTAACGCTTTCTCAGGTACTTGGAACCGTCGGGCTCCACATGAAAAACTCGCCAACCTTCGGAAACATGCGACGATAGAGTGCGCACTTGGCTTCCGTTCGTTCCGACGAGACTACCCCGCTCATCAGCGGCAGTTTGGTTTGGGTTGCTTGCCCACACATCCATTCGAGCAGCGCCTTGGCGTGCCGCGACTTGCGATGCTCTTGATCCACGAAGACAAAGCAATCACCAAGGTGCTTGTCGTTGGTGTACCACACCTCGCCGATAACGAGAAATGCCAGAGCTTCCAGGTTTCCGACATCGCCGATGACGCCGATCACCCCGCGCTGGCCGATGTCGGTTGGATCAATAAGCTCGGGCCACAAAGCGCGACGGACGAAGAACTCAACTTTTTGAGGTGCTAAAGAGAACTGCCCGTTTTCCTTGTGTCCTTGCAGGAATAGGCGCCACACTTCGGCGTAATCGGTTGGACCGGCGATGCGAACGATGGAGGGTGATGTCATCAGACCTTCGGCGGCTTCAAGTTCTTGAGCGTGCTAATATGTTTCTTCCGAGTAGAAAGTACCCAATGATCAAGGATGGAATGACCTCGCTTCATGTCGCCGCCACCGATCCTACGTACAACTTCCGGTGGAACTACGAATTCTCCGCCCGCTGCGACGATATCGACGTCAGGCGCTGCGCCGCCAGAAGCGATCTTCGGCATCTTGAGCCGACCTTGCTTATGGATGATGGCACGCGGGGTGCGCAAGCCGCCTTTCTTAGAAAGCCCCAGAACTTGGTTGGCGATCTGACCGCCCGCAATTGAGTTACCTTGGCCAATGGCGGCAAGGTGGTCGGCCGGCAAGATATAAGCTCCACCCCCCACCGTAATAGGCAAAGCATCCGTTCGCCCCGGCACAGGACTTTTGATCATACCCTCATGAGAGAGCGCCCGGCCGGAAGCGCGTTCTTCCCAGGGAGAGGATCCACCGGAAGCGAAGCTTTCAGCATCCTTATCGGCTTGGTGAGATTCAAAATACCCAAGTTTGCGTGGCGTATCCCTTCCTGCCAATTGACTCTGCAACGCCGATTCTCGCGCCGCTTTAATATATCGCTGCTTCCATGGAGCTGGATCGCGGCGCCTGTCTTCAATATTTTCCGATTCTGGAAAATAGTCGTATCGATCATCGCGCCACCACGATCTACCACCTTCCGCAAAACCTTTACCGTATTTGCGCGCATTCCGCATAGCCGCCGCTACGGCTTGGTCCTGCGGATGGCCCGCACGAACCATTTCTCGAATGTTAGTAGAGATGGCTTGTTTTGAACCACTTTTTATGAGGGGCATCAGATGTTGTCCTCCCATCCAAGGCAGAGAAACCCGCCTCCAGCTTGGTTTGCTATGATAGAAAGCACGGTACTTTCCAACATTATGGCGGCAGGAACGATGGCGTCGGTTCTAGTAGAAGCATCGCCAAGACCTACAGGAGGGGGATTCGTTGAAGCACGTCCCGCATAAGCGCTATTAGGAGCAGCGTACATTCCAGTAGCTGCCGTAGCGTTATTATAGGCATCCGTCAAAACCAGCCATATGGTGCTTGCTGTCGTAGGCACCACGCTCGTTATAAATACGGTACCCCACACAGGTGCCGTATTTGAAAATGTGCCTACCGCTCCGGTATTGATGTTCGGCAATTTTACTGTCGGACTACCCGCCGTAACCACATACTGTGCGCGCTTACCGAGCTGGAGCAGCCGATGAAAATGTGCGGATGCGTCGGTTCGAAACCAGCCCAACCGGGCTTTTGCTATATAACCTGCCGGCATTGCGGGTGCAGTAGCAGACGTGGATGCAAGTCCTGCTGTCGTGGCCGTTGTTGGGTTATAGATTACCCAAACCGAATACCACGTATTGTTCGCTAATCCACCGGCATCCAAGCCGTTAGCGCCTGTAATGGTGCAATCAATCGTGAACGCGACAGTGAGCAAACGGTATGCGGTTCCGCTCGTTGTCTCAACCGTTACGGCATCGGCTGCAAGCGAAATCTGGCTATTCGGAGTTGCTCCATTAGTGATGCGTAGGTTTTTGAATCCTGCAGCGATGGGCTGCGCGCCGATCGGGTACCATGAGACGCCATCAGACCATTCCGGCTGCCCGAGCGTGGTGTTGTAACGAAAATACGAGGCTGTCGCGGCTGGGCGAGATGCGGTGTCGCCACTCGCCATGGCTCCATACTGGCTGGAATTCTGGGTAATCGGGCCCGTAGCTGTGATACCGCTGGATGTCGTAACGCTTTGCGCCGTGATCGCGCCGAAAGTATTTTGTGCCGGGTTAGCCTGGCTGGATGTAAAGACGAGAATCTCTTGGCCTCCGGAAGTCAGCGTTACCCCGCTGCCGCCGATCGGCTGCGCCACAACCGCATACGAAGTGCCAGTGGTCAGATTATTGCCAAATGTATAAATTGAGCCCGCTGCCGGCATATTGATAGTGAGCGAAGACTGCAACGTTCCAAGAATATTATAAAACAGGTTTTGTGCCAATGACGCCGACATCGTGATGCTTTGTGCGGTGCTGGCGATGGTCGCAAAGGTACTGTTGAACGTATTAGCGACTGTAATCGAGGAACTGGCCGTGATCGAGTAGTAGCCGCCCAAGTTAAGGTCCTGGTACTCGATATTTCCATTGAGTTGGGTATCCCAAGAGCCAACACTTCCAGCGTGCGCTGCGTATTGGTATCCCTTGTTGGTTGTGGGACTAGCCATCGTACTATACTACCTTTATCGATACACAGGCAGGTAATAGGCTGCCCCACTGGATGTCGTCACGGCGATAAAGCCTGCCGCCTGTGACGACGTGAAAGTGATGGTGGATCCCGTTGTGGCGACAGCGGATGATACCACTGTACCCGACTGAAGAAATGTCGTTCCGAGCTTGGTGCTAAGCCCTTGAATAGCTGTGACACCATTCTGCATCGCCGAAAGCAGATCGGTAAGAGAAGCTCCCATCAGCGCCTCCCCGCCCGCGACCAGCGGTACTTCAACGCGCCGATGCGCCAGAATGTCCCGGTATCGCTGCTCTCGATCCGCATCGCCATGAACCGCCCTCGAAACCGCACCGTGATATACTCCGTCGCCTGCGTGTAGGTATAGGGCCCATAGGCTGTCGGGGTGTCGCCTGCGTAGTCCGTAACCAGGAATGTGATCTGCAAACTGGCAGTCTTGGCCCCTGAGTAAGTCCCGAACTTCATATCTGGAAGTACCCAGTCGACGAAAGCCATCTCGTTGCCTTCGGCAATTGCCCAATAGCCGGTCTCGAAGTTCGGGTTTATCGGCTGCGAGACATTATCATAGCCGATCTCATGCTGGTAGATCAGGCTGGTATCGGCAGCAATCGGAGTGCCCTGTCCGGTGACGTCGACCCAAGCATTACGCGCCAGGGTGCCGGTATCCCACTCGCCTTCGACGATATTATACTTCACATACGAGTCGTTCTCACCCGTAGAAGCCGCCGACGGGAAATACCAGGTGATCTCGTTGAAAACCGAGTTCGGCGCACAGACGATCTTTGTGGCATTGGCGGCCGACAGGTTTTGGAAAATGAAGTCCCAGACCGTGCAGGGGATAGGCTCGACACCGCTCTGGCCAAGGCGGAAGAACTGAAAGCTGTTGCTGCACCAATACACGGTTCCGGCGATAACCCCGGCAGCGTGCATGCCGATCAACCCGCATCCAGAACCTATGCGTGTAAAGTTGAAGATTACCGTTCCACCGACATATTGCATTGCCCAGACGTCTACGTCGGTCCATATGATACCCTGTGATGGCGCCTGAAGGCCCCCGACGATCTTTGATCCTGTCGGGATATGGAAAGCCCCGGCCGCGGTTTGGTTGGAAATGGTCCACTCGTTATAGTTCAAGGCGTCCGACCATTTGACGATCAAGGGGTCCTGCACCCCTGTCGTCTGCACGGATTTCCACGCCACCAGGATCTGCTGTGGCTGCGAGATGAAAATGCCGCCGTTGAAAAACGGTGCGGTCGGGATGACGGAAGCTGTTGTGAAGCCGGAGCGCGGGGACCAGACGTAGATCGGGCCGCCCGTTGGGCAAGCCAGGATTGCTTCTCCCCAATTATCGAAGGTCCAGTCGGTCGCATTTATGGGCGTCCCTGTACCACCAGGCACTGGCGAGCCAAGACCGTAGCCGCCGAGACCGTAGCCTCCGAGACCGTAGCCGCCGGCACCCGGAGGTGGTCCAAGTGCCACGTAATAGACAATCTGAGCGTTGCCGCCGTTCATCGTAGCGGTACCGGCGCCGGTCGATTGGTTTGCTGCAGTAATCTTGAACGTTGTGGAATCGATGACCGAATTGATGGCGTAGGTGCCTTGGATCAACAGGCCGGTTACAGTTGTGGGCGCTATGAACTGCTGAAACAGTCCCGGCGTTGCCGTGAAATTGTTGTTCGGCAGCGTGACGGTAACATTCGCATCATTGGCGACTGTCGTGAAAGTTGGCAGCGTTCCGACGCTTGAAACCGTCGTAGTGGAAATGTTCGTAGAAAGTATTTGGTAGCTGCTGCTGCCGAGAGCCGCATAGATCGGGTACGCTCCATTAAAGAGTAGCCCCGCCACCGCAACAGGCGTGTTGAAATAGACAGAATCATAAATGGAGGCGCTGGAATTAGCGTCCACCACGGTAACGATACAGCTTCCCGCCGCAACCGAGAAGCTAGGCGGGTTGTTCGAGGTATTCGTCTGTGGAGAAAGATCGGTATTGGATCCAAGGGATATGACGTTTAAGGCTCCGCCGGAAACAGATGAGCCGGTGGTGCCGACTGCGAGATAGCCGGTTCCGGTCAAGCCCTGCCATGCGTGAATGGCGCGGATGGTCGAACCAAATGTACCTGAATAGAATAAGTCCCAACCGCCGATTTTCTGAATGATTTGGTCTTTATAGCGAACGAGATTAGCTTGGGACACACCCGCTTCGTTGCCCGCCAAAGTACGCTGCGTGTTGACGCCAGGACGAAGGATGACGGTGGCGAAGGGCACTTTTTATCCTCTATCAACCGCTGCCCAAAATTCATCCTCAGTCTGGCCCATGATGTTTTTATCGCTATGCTGCCAATTTGGATTCGGTGCAGGAAACGAAAATAAAGATTTCACTCTCTGCATTGTCTCCTCTTTGCAATCTCCGCACTCATTTACAATTGCGATAACTTGTTCGCGGGATATGAAGTTCATCGCTCATACTCTCGAAGGTGTTGCGATCGGATTGGGAATCTGCGGCGTCCAGCCTTGCGACTGGAATTTAGCACGCAGTGCGTCGACATCAGCGGTCTTGAGCAGATTCTGGAATTGGGATTCCCATGATTGCGCCGACTGTGGATTATCCGCTTGAGCGCCGAAATCACGCTGATAGCCGGTATAGAATACCATGGCGCCCGCGAAAAACAGCTCGGGCAGGTTCTGAGTAAGATACGTGCTGCTATTGCCACTGGAAAGTGGGTTGGGCCGGATGGTAGCGATCACCTCGGTGCCATAAGCCGCGTCGGGCGCGGGCCCCAGGATGATCTGGG